>Ga0116142_10000024_pt1 | contig 211341 bp, 196 predicted proteins | sample AD_UKC033_MetaG_FD_89785 | JGI IMG/M metagenome (GOLD analysis project Ga0116142, IMG submission 89785) | Active sludge microbial communities of municipal wastewater-treating anaerobic digesters from USA - AD_UKC033_MetaG | ecosystem: Engineered > Bioreactor > Anaerobic > Digestate | place... | reverse complement strand
TCTTGATGGAAACCAGCGAGGAGTGGCAAATCGGAAAACGTTATTGTGCTGGCAAGTCATTAGGTTGTTAAAGAACCATGGGTATTTTTGACTTGAATTTACAGAAAAAAGGTTGCGTAATCAGTATTAACCACTTGCGTATTGGCTTGAAAACAAAAAAAAAGATAACTACAACCGGGAAAAAAATAAAAAGAAAGTTATATTTAAAAAAATCCATAAATTAATTGTATTGAATATATCAAGATTGACAAGGTTCTGGTCGTGTAGCTTCTAACTCTAAATTTTGATTCTTATTCAATACCCAGAGCAGTAAGGGCTTTTTTTAGTCCTTATAAGCATGCACAAATGACCTTCATTGACCTTAAGTCCCTGGGTGTGTAATGGGGAATGGATAACCTGATGAACGGGGACCGAGTTCAACCATTTGGGTGCGGTGCCACCGGTTATTATCGGTGCAGCTCGAATGTGTCATTAATACTGGGTTGGAGGTAAGGAGGGTTAGCAGCCCCTGCGTGGCTCAAACGCGCAACCTACTAATTAATGCAAAACCAACCTCTTCAGGAGGTTGGTTTCTTGATCAATCCAGCGCGCCGAAGCAACGCTGCAGTTCCGCCAGGTCTACACGCGAGGTCAGGTCCAGGCTGAGTGGCGTGACCGAGACGATTTGTTCCTGCCTGAACGTGCGCACGTCAGTACAAGGGTCGTCGAGGTCCTCCGGGTGAGGCGCGGGGCTGGCGTCAATACGCGGGATACCCCCCGCCTTTTCGGGTTCTTTCAGGTATGGCACAAAATAAGGGTGTTTTCCCAGCCGGGTGATACGCCAGGGGGTTTCGGGCGTGGCGCTCACCGGCACATTGATATTCAACACATGTACATCAGCGGGCATTTTCCGGGTCAACAGCAGTTTGGCGAAGCGGCGCGTGAAAATTGCGGCGGTTGAAAAATCGGTCTCGCGTGAATACCCTAGGTAGTCTTCGTTGTTGAGCTGCAGTGAGACCGCCAACGCCGGTATACCGTAAGAAGCGGCTTCCAGTCCCACGCCAACCGTACCGGAAAGTGTAATGTCGGTGGCCGGGTTCTCGCCGTAATTGATGCCAGAAACCACCAGGTCAGGTTTGTGTTTGAGAATGGCAAAGACGCCGTACTGCACCGCCTGCGCGGGAGAACCGCCCACGGCGTAACAGGTCCATTCCTGATCGCCGATCTTGAGTGTGGTGGGCTTGATCTCGCCGTCGGTCCAGGCGGGTACGCTGCGGCCGGCGCCGGAGTGCTGCTCGCGCGGGGCGGCGACCGTCACGTAACCAAGCTTTGCCAGTTCCCGGGCGGCAGCCCACAACCCCGGCGAAAGGATGCCATCGTCATTGGAAAGTAGGATCTGTGGTTTTTTCATGAAATAAATCCAGTTTATGCGTCTTAGATAGAAAAAAGAGCGGTACGCCGCTCTCTTTTAGGTGCCCCCGGAGTAATTCGAATACTCAACCTTTTGCTCCGCAAGCAAACGCTCTATCCAATTGCGCTACGGGGGCATGCGTTATTGAGCGCCTGAAATATACCCCAACCAACCGGAAACGTCAAGGAAAACCCGGTTTTACCGGGCAGCGGCATCAATCGTGATTTTTCACAACCTGCCTTTTAATGCACCAAACGCCTGGGTGAGGGGGGCACCCAAACGTTTGATAGAAGCATTTTACTACCAATCCAGAAAAACGACTTAACAAAAATGCAAAGTCGCGCCAATTCCGGCGATTTTCAGCCGGTTTTTACTTGAAAATTTCGCTTAAATACGGATCAGTCCTCGCTGATTTCCACCGTCAGCAGTTTCACGGCCGGGCTGTTACGCTGGGAGGGATCGCGCGCCGGGATTGACAGCAGCACATCCAACCCTTTAATCACCTGGCCAAAAATTGAGTGCTTGTTATCCAGCCAGGGGGTGGGCACGTGCGTGATGAAGAATTGCGAGCCGTTGGTATTGGGGCCGGCGTTGGCCATCGAAAGCACACCCGGGATTTTATGACGCAGCGAGGCGTCGAATTCATCCTTGAACTTGTACCCCGGTCCGCCCATGCCGGTTCCCGTGGGGTCGCCGCCCTGCGCCATAAAATCGGTGATAACGCGATGGAAGATGGTATTGTCATAAAAACCTTCGCGCGCCAGGAAGACGAAATTATTCACTGTGCGCGGGGCTTTTTTTGTATAAAGACTGCAGACAATGCTGCCTTTGTCGGTTTTGAAAGTCGCGGTGTAGGTTTTCTCTGGATCGATGGTCATTTCTGGGGGTGTTGACCATTGTTTGCTTTGATCGCTCATGGTTAACCTTTCGTTACTGGTTTGGGCAAAAATTGTATCACAGGTTTCCAGCCGGCCGCGCTGACGTTTTACGCCTGGTAAGATTGGTGAACCCCCAGGTGAGGGCGAAGACGGCCGTACAGGTAAGAACGATGGCCGACCCGGAAGCCAAGTTGAGATAGTACGATAAATAAAGACCAGTGATACCGGAGAAAATGGCGATGAGGGCGGCGATCAACATCATGCGCGAAAGCCGGCGGGTGAGCAGCGAGGCCGCGGCCGCCGGGGTGATGAGCATTGCCACCATCAACGTAACCCCCACGGTCTGCAGGGATACCACGATGCTTATGGCGATGAGAGCGATGAGCAGGTAATCCAGCCAGCGGATGGGCAGGCGCAGGGTTGCCGCCAGCGTGGGGTCGAACGAGATGACCATGAATTCCTTGTAGAAGGCGAGGACGACGAGAAGGATCAGTACACCGAACGCCGCTGTGAGTACCAGGTCGGTGTTGCTCACGCCAAGCACATCGCCAAACAGGAAGTGCGTCAGGTCAGCGGTGTAATTGCGCACCATTGAGATGAGCGCGACACCCAGGGCGAACATACCGGCAAAAATGATGCCGATCGAAGTGTCCTCCTTGAGCCTGGCCGAGCGGCTGACCGCGCCGATACCAAAAGCACTGAGCAGGGCGGTGGCCATTGCCCACCAGAAAACCGGTCCACGCGCGCCGCCGCCGATAAGGTAACCCGCTGCCACCCCCGGCAGCACGGCGTGCGCCAGCGCGTCGCCAAAAAAAGCCATACCGCGCAGCACCACATAAGTACCCAGCACCGCGCACACCACCCCCACGATGACCGCAGCCAGCATGCCGCGCACCATGAAGGAATACTCAAGCGGGGTCAACAACCAGTCCATTATTCCCCCCCATCGCCGCAGCAGGCGTCATCGATCATCGAAACATTATGTCCATTTTCCAGCACCTGGATACGGTCGCCGTACGCCTGGCTGAGATGCTCTTTGGTGAATACCGAAGAAGGCTCGCCGATGCCGACCAGGCGGTGATTGAGGAGCATCACACGGTCAAAGTGACTGGCGGCCAGTTTGAGGTCGTGCAGCGCGAACATCACGGTAACCATTTCATCTTTCAACGAGTCCAGCACAGAAAACAACTCTTCCTGAGAGGGGGTGTCCAGCCCGGTGATGGGCTCGTCCATGAGCATCAGGTCGGCTTCCTGCGCGAGGGCGCGCGCAATGAACATGCGTTGCTGCTGCCCGCCAGATAGCTGGCTGATCTGGCGCTGCGCGTACACGCTGAGCCCCACAGTGCGCAGGGCGCGGTTGACGATCTCGCGGTCACTGGCTGCCGGCCAGCGGAAAAAGCCGATCTTGCGCGCGCGTCCCATCATCACCACATCGTTCACCGTCACCGGGAAGTTCCAGTCCACGTGGTTGTGCTGCGGCAGGTAGGAGATGCAAATATGCCCGCTGGGGTCGGCGCCGAACACGCTCACCTTGCCGCTGTCAGGTTTCAGTAAGCCGGCGATGATCTTAAACAGTGTGCTCTTGCCGGCGCCATTGGGTCCTACCACCGCCATGCGTTCGCCGGTGATGAGTTCGAAGGAAACATCCCGCAGCGCCAAACCGCCTTCGTAGGCCAGGTTTAACCGTTGCACCCGCAATATCGGTTCACCGGCTAAATGACCCGGATGACGGCCGGGGGTGAAAGCAGCCGGTGTGGTTTGAGGCAGCGAGTTCATATTCATTCTGCTCCACTGAGCGCGTTGACGATGGTGATGACGTTGTAGCGCATGTAATCAAGATAGGTTGCCGCTGGTCCATCAGCAGCGGAGAGCGACCCGGTGTAGAACTGCACCAGTTCAGTACCCGTGTCCCTGGCGATGCGGCCGGCCAACGCCGGGTTGACCGTGTTGCCCACCAGGATGACCCGCACGTGATACTGGCAGATAACGTCTTCGAGCGCGGCGAGCTCCTGCGCGGATGGTTCAGCCAGTGAACTGTAGGAGGGAATGATCGCGCCTGCAACAGTGAAACCGTATTTACCGGCGAAGTATCCGAAAAGCATGTGATCGGTGACGATCAGGCGTTCATCCTGCGGAATGTGCGCGATCTCACTGGTGATCCATTCATCCAGCGCATTCAGTTCAGCGATGTAAGCCCGGCTGTTTGCCTGGTAGGTTGCACTGTTGGCCGGGTCTTGCGCGCTTAAAGCGGCGGTGATGTTCTCCGTCCAGGTGATCACATTGGCGGGGTCAAGCCATACATGCGGATCTGCGGAATGCCCGTGCTCTTCCTCCGCGGCTTCTTCATCCTCTACCTGACTACCCGTAAAATCGATGGCGCTGATACCGTCTGAAACAGAAATGATGCGCACCTCACCGGCGGCGTTTTCGATGATGGTGGTCATGAATTCCTCCAACCCCAGCCCTACCTGGAAAACCAGTTCGGCGTCAGAAACAGCGGCGATGTCGCGGGGTGAGGGCTGGTATTCATGTTCATTCACACCCGGGGGAACGAGCGTGGTGATGGAAACCAGGTCGCCGCCTACCCGGCCGACGACATCCGCCAGGATGGAGGTGGTGGCGACCACCGGCAGCTGCCCGGCGGCCGGGGCGGGTGCGCCCGCGCAGGCGCTGACTGCAACCAGGACGAAGATGAAAAGAACCGGGAGCGATATCAGTTTACGCATGATCGACCTTTGATTCCACTAACAGGTTGTTGTCCTGGCAGCCAGGGCAGGTGCCAAAAAGCTGCAGCCAATGCTCGTTTACCTGGTAACCGGTGCTTGATTCCACCCTTGTGAACAACGTACCCAGGTCATCCCCCTCAAAGAGGATGGTGCGCCCGCAGGTGGTGCAAACGAGATAATGTTCATGTCCGTCAGCGGCCGGCATTAACATGTGGCAACCGTCCTCGCGGTGCACACGCTGTATCAGCCCCAGCGATTCCAGGCGTTCCAGCGTGCGGTACACCGTGACCAGCCCGATACCGGGGTGTTTTTCCTTGCACAGGGCGTAAATCTCAGTGGGCTGCAGGGCGCGCGGGGAATTTATAAGAACATCAATGATCACCCGGCGCGGCGAGGTGATTCGGCAGCCATCTTCCTGCAGTATCTTCAGCCAATGGTTCGATCTGTTCATTGATTCGCTCTTATTGAAAACGATTTTCAATAATATTTTACCATAACATAAGAAATCCCGTTTCGGCGGGATTTCTTGATGCTGTCGTTTGGATTAGCGGGTCACCTGATCTTAAAGTGAATGCTGCCGGATCCGCGATCACTCACCCGGATGGTGATGGTGTTCGCGGCGCTATCAAAATTAACGCTCTGCCAGGTGCCCATTTCGCCGTTATCCGCGTTACCGGCGCCGGCGATGAAGCTGTTCGGGATCTGCAGTGATCCTGAACCATCGTCCATAACCTCGATCCTGACCCCCGAGGTGCTCGGGATCGACACGCTCACCGCCCCGCTGGCGCTGTTCAGCTCGAGGGTAACATCCGTGCCTTCAGCCAGAACCAGGTTGACCGAACCGGAACCGCTTTCAATATCCACTTCGTAAGGCTGCTTGGATTGCGGCAGGGCCATCTTTGAGGCTCCTGAACCGAGGTCCGCCCGCAGCGCTTCCAGTGTGATGCCCGCAAGGTCCAGGTCGAGCGATCCGGAGCCGCCATTCAGGTTAATGGTGGTGGGCACGCGCGGGGTCAACCCGATATCCCACTTCTGACCGCCCAATCCCAGGTCGAATGAAAGCCAGGCATCAGGTTCCGTGGTCGCGCTCAGGCTGACGATCTTGTCAGCCTCTCCCTTGACATCGAAATTTACCTGGCCGCGGTGAACGATCGTGGCCTTAACCAGGTCGGTTGACCCCGGCAGGGCGGATATGGTCACCGGCGGGTAGGAAGTATCCAGGTAGTATTCCACGCTCGTGGTATCTTCAAGTGGGCTGGATACGACTTCTGTCTTGATGCCTTCAGGCGTGCTGATTCCCAGCGCAGGGCTGTAATACAGGAAAGCAATCGCCGCCGCCACCGTAAGCAAGCCGATCAGGCCGCCCACCCAGGGTGCCCTGTGGCCAAAAAGCAGGTCAAGACCGATGACCACCAGCACCAGCGGCCATAGCTTCAGTAAAACACTCCAGTTGAACTCCGGCAGATAGCCGAGGTTGCGCAGGAGCAAAATCGCGCCGGTACCGATCAACACAACCGGCCAGAACAGTGAAACCCTTTTTTGAGTGACCATAGCAACACCTCTCGGATAATATTTACTTAAAGGATATACGCTTCAAAGCCTTGAGGGTTGCACCGGGATTATCAGTGACCACGGCGTCGCATTTAAGCAGTTTGTAGTACCACAGACGCGCGTCAGGAGTTGGATCGAGGGGGCATACCAATTGACCGCGGCGCCGGGCGCTGCTGACGAAAAGAGGGTTTAAGAAAACCCCCGGCCAGAACGGACCAAGCACTTCGGGGAGCGGGCTTGGGCAGAGCTTCGCCATGGTGATCCAACCCATGGGGATGGAGGGGTCAACGGCTTTTACCGTCTGCAGGCGCGGCAGTGAGAAGGAGAGCACGAGCGAGCGCTCAAAAATGCCGGCAGCGCGTAGTTCATTAATAAGGTGGTGGCAGGTCTCGGGTTCAAGGAAGCGGTCGGTCTTTAACTCCAGCGCCAGCGCCACCCCCGGCGGCAGGATGGCCGCGGTCTCTGCCAGCGTGGGGATGCGCTCGTTTTCGAAACCTTTAAAACCGTATGAAGCGCTCAGCTGCTTAAGTTCTGCCAGGGTCTTCGCGCTCACCGGGCCGCTGCCATCGGTGGTGCGGTCAACCGTGGCATCGTGGATGCACATGAACACGCCGTCGGCGCTGAGGTGCAGGTCGGTCTCGAGGATATCCGCGCCTTCTTCGAATGCCTTCGAAAAAGAAGAAAGCGTATTTTCAGGGCACAGCACACGGTTGCCGCGGTGCGCCATCACGTAGGGTTTTGTCCTGCCGGGCAGGGTCAATTTACGCATCATTCACTCTCCTGGGTGGGCTTTACAATTATTTCGAACCTGAAGCGGCAGTCTTCTTCAAACCACATGGGGAAGTTGGTGCCCCACAGGTTGTTAAAGAGGCAGAAGTGCACGCCTTCTTTCATCTCCGGCTGGTCGTTGTTGAAGTTGAGCAGGCTGCGCGCGCCGGGAGCGACGAGCGGCGAATCAAGAGCAGAGATGGTAATCTCACGAGTGGGCGCGCGGCAGACCACATAACGGCCGCTGGCGTGCAGGTGACGGTTGCCGTTCTCCACCACCTCCAACGGCGAGATCTCCCGCCCCAATTTTTCAATGAACCATGCGGCGTTAAGGGTGTTTTCGGGTCTGAAGCTCATCCAGAAGGCTTCGGGCATGCGTGAAGCCTGTTTGTTGAACCACTGCAGGTCGATGAGCAGGCGATGCCCATGTGCGGGCAGGGAATATTGCAGGTAAACATCAGCCGGAGCGCCGTATTGCTGCAGGGCGTTGTCTTCGAAGGTGAGGTGGAAAAGGAGGTGTTCGCAGCCGGGTGCTGATTGATGAAATACTCCCTTGACCAGCGGCTGCCAGAGACGGCTTTGGCTGTCTTCAGGCCGTAAACCGGGTTTGCAGAAATCCTCGAGCGCCCAGCCATGGCGCTGATGCGCCAGGATGTAGGAATTAAAGAACCGGTCGTAATCCGCGCTGGAAAAGGTCTGGTAATTAAACATACTGAACCAACCGGGGTGGTCTACCAGCGTTTCTTTTGTGATTTGATCTATCATTCGACTGATGCTGGCCGTGTTTTCGTCGAATATTACGAATAAAAAAGAGTTTTCCAGGCTTGCCTGACCCGGAGCGAGCGGCTGCCAGGCCGGCAGGTCAGGCTGGCGCGGGCGGATGGACTCAAGGCGGGAACGGGCTTCCTCCGCCAGTGCGCCATCTTCCAGCGCGTTCACCGCCAGCTGCGGGTAGGCGCGTTTTTCCACCCAAGAGGCTTCAAAGTGTTTGAAATTCGGCTGACCGCGCGCCTCATTGAAGTCTCTGACACGGTAATTTTCGTGGTCGTTGAGCCAGGTTTTCTCGTCCATGCCCCAGGTGTGCTCCGGCACCATCAACAGCCAGCGGCTGAAGTTGGTGAACGTTCGTTCAGTCTGGCCTGCTTTGCCGCTGGAGAGCCAGTCGCTGCGCAGGCGCAGCAATTCGCGGTAGCGCGCCACCTTGATAGGATCGCTGCCGATGCCGTGGATCCAGGTATCGCCGATCTCACGGGTGAGCACGGGCAGCGTCTCGCGCACACTTACCAGCTGTGCGGCAAAATCGCTGAGCGTTGAGGCGAACACGCGCGCTCCAGGCAGGTGCGCCTTTACCTCCCGGTAAACATCCAGCACCTGCTCCGGCGATTGCGGGCCCATGTTATCCATGGTGTGACCAAATGCCAGTGAGTGATCAAGCCCGGGGATCTCGAAAGCGCTGCCATAGCCGCTCTCGTACATGACCAGTATTTCCGCACCGCCGGGGTCCTGCCAGCGGAACAGACCCGGGACGGAAGGCACGGTGGAACCCGGGTTAACACCGATGTGCAGGAATACCACACCGGCTTCAGCCAGCAGCGGGATGATGGCGCGGGTATGCCCCGGCACATCGGTCATCTTGGCGGCGATGGTGCGCCGACCGAAGCGCGCGTCCAGCGACTGTGAGAGCGAGAGCCCGAAGCGGAAGAGATCCGCATCCATCAGCTCGGTGTGGGTGGTGAAGGGCAGCGCGTGCCAGGCAATATCCCCGGCGACGATGCCTTCCTCCATTTCCCGCCGTTCAGGGGGAGCGGCCTGCTCCAGGTATTCGTAGATCAGCCATGAGCCTGTGGTCCAGATAAAGCGCTCTTCAGCGCCGCGATGACGTAGCTCGCGCGCCACGCGCAGCGCAGCCGGGATATATTTCTTGAAATAATTCCGCACCACCTGCGCGGCGTAATCGGTGAACCCCACGTCCAGGTGAGTTTTGAAGATCAGGTGAATGCTGCGTTCCATCGGGTCAGCTTGTCGCGGTTTCTGTTTTGATGCGCGGCAGCAGCAGCACGGAAAGCAGGAACAGCCCGCCGTAGAGGGCGAAGATTACCGGGTAGCCCAGGCCGGGCTGGATGGCATTGAAGTAATCTGCCAGCGGACCGCCGATGCTGGAGCCGATGATGCCCGCTCCGGCTCCCGCCAGGTTGGAGATGCCCAGGTAGCGCCCGGCGTCCTGCTGGGGTACCAGGTCGGTACCCAGCGCCCAGTTGGAGGCCATAAAAGTACCGGTGCCCAACCCCAGGAAGACACCCGCGAACATGACCGTGGGAATGGTACGCGAGAATACCAGGATGATGGTGCCGAGCACCGCCAGCGCGCCGGCGGCTGCCAGCAGCTTCTTGCGCCCGATCTTATCAGCGAGGATGCCGCCGATGATGGAGGAAATCAGCAGGAAGACAAAGATCACCGCGGTGAGGTAGGTGGTGACGGTGGCCGGGTTAGGGACTTTAAGCACATCTTTAACGAAGAACATAGCGAAGTTGCGCACCGATCCGATGGCCGCCAGGAACATCAGGCGCGTGACCACCCACCAGATGAAGGACTTGTGTGAGTTGGCCTCTTTACCGATACCCACGCGCGCGCCGAAGTAAACGCCGATAAAGATCGAACCCGCCATGCCGATGAGACCCGCCAGCCCGACCAGGATGATGCGCAGCGCCAGGCTGGTGCTTTCCTCCGGCAGCCAGGTGCCGATGCCTTTGACGAGCAGCAGAGCCAGCTGGGTGATACCTACGAAAATGATAGTCAGCAGCATCATGCGCAGGATCGGCCTGCCCTCGGGGCGCGGAGGCTTTTCGCTGAGGGGCTCTTCGCGCGTGCCCAGCACCGTGATGAGCATGGTGACCAGGAAGGAAAGCATGAGGATGACGATCACCAACCAGAATTTCTGTTTGTCGATCAACGGCGAGATGAGCAGCACCAGCGCGGCAGGGACCATTTCCATCACGGATTTGATGCCCGAGGCGCGTCCGCGCTGCTGTTCGGGGACGATATCCGGGATCAGGCCCTGCTGACCGGCCTGGCTGATGTTAGATGAGAATTGCAGCAGGATGATGCCCAGCAGCAGCACCGCCAGCGAGGCTGTGATGCCGAAACCGGACTGGAAGAAGTCATTCAGTGGGGAGCTCTTGTACCACAGCGAGGCGCCTACAACACCCACAAACAGGATATTGAGCAGAGCACCCACGATGATGAACGGGCGGCGCCGGCCCATTTTGTTGGTGCTCCGGTCGCTGAGCATGCCCATCACCGGCTGGATGAACATGGCCACTGCCAGACCGGTGACGTACACCAGCGCGGTGTAGGTGTTCTTCTTCTCCGGCGGCATGAAGGCCAGCACCAGCGCCGGCAGCAGCAGCGGGCTTATGACGTTGGAGGCGATGCTCAGCCCCAGCTGGTAGCCGTTGAGCGTGAGGAGTTCGTACCATTTAAGCAGGCGTTTCATGGGATACCCTCCTGGTGATTATTTATTTCTAGAAAATATTAACAAGCAGGGTGCGTTGAAAACGCACAGCCTTACTTCTTTTATAGTATTCAGGCTGGGAGGGCTTGTCAAGCTTTTTTATGAGCCAAGTCCGTGATGAACCATTCATTAAAAAAAATGAAAAGTAGGGTGCGTTGAAAACGCACCGAATCTAAAATAGCAAAGTATTTACGATGGTGCGTCTGGACGCACCCTTGTATCTACAAACAATAATATACAATAACTCCATGCCTGATTATCATCGCGTACGGGTCGAAGGAGGAACCTACTTTTTCACTGTGGTTACACATCTCCGGCGACCGATTTTGACGAGCACACATGCTCGCGGGATATTACATGATGCCTGGGCGAATGTGAAGGAACGGTTCCCTTTTGAAACGGTCGCGATCTGCCTGCTGCCTGACCATTTGCACTCCATCTGGAGACTGCCGGAGGGGGACGCGGATTATTCGATGCGTTGGAAAGAGATAAAACGACTTTTTTCCAGAAGATATCTAGCAGAGATCGGACCCGGCGAAGAGCTCAGCCCGTCAAGACAGAAAAGGGGAGAAGCCGCCATATGGCAACGGCGATTTTGGGAACACACCATTTGTGACGAAGGTGATCTGGAAGAGCATTTGGATTACATTCATTACAACCCGGTTAAGCACGGATACGTGAAGCGACCGGCTAATTGGGCGTATTCCAGTTTTGCGCGATATGTAAAAGAGGGAATTTATGACATTAATTGGGCAGGGGGAGACGAGGGGAGAATCCAAAAATTGGATTGGGAAAAAATTTTTATCTTTGGTGCGTTTTTAACGCACCCTACTCACTGTGGGCTTTCACCTGCTGGAAATATCGTTTACAACGAACCCCGGCTTTATGACAGAATTCTTATGATCAACAGGAGTATCCAGAGCCAGTTAAAATTGATGAGAGGATAAGGATTATGTAGTAGGGTGCGTCCAAGACGCACCATTAATGACATGGCGGGTTATTAACGAATTATGCCCATCGCGTTATGATATTTTTAAATCACATTATTCTTTGATGGTGCGTTGAAAACGCATCCTACATCTCACTTTTGAAGCGTATTACTTAGAAAGTATCAACCACGGACGCATTCCCACGGTTCTTATAAGGTTCTTATAAAAACCACTTGACTTTTGTTATAAATATGAGTATTATTATCTTAATAGTATACAATACCAACGGGAAGGGAAAAATGAATAAAGTATTTGAACTACCACAACTCAAATTCGCGTTCGACGCGCTGGAACCGGCGATCGATGCGCGCACAATGGAGATCCATCACGGCAAGCACCACGCGGCCTATGTGGCCAACCTGAACAAAGCGCTGGAATCAGCTCCTGAATTCTATGCCAAATCAATCGAAGAAGTACTTAAAGACATCAATGCCGTGCCCGAGGCTATCCGCACAGCGGTGCGCAATAACGGCGGCGGGCACGCCAACCACACCCTCTTCTGGGATGTGCTCAACCCCGGCGGTAGAAAAGCCCCCTCCGGCGTGCTGCTCAAGGAACTCGAGAGTACTTTTGGATCAACTGACGCCTTCATGGAAAAATTCTCCACTGCCGCGGCCACGCGTTTCGGCTCCGGCTGGGCGTGGCTGGTGGTTGACGGCGATAAGAAGCTGCAGGTTTACTCCACCGCCAACCAGGATAGCCCTTACATGGACCATCACACCCCGATCCTCGGGCTGGATGTTTGGGAACACGCTTACTACCTGAACTACCAGAATCGCCGGCCGGACTACGTCAAGGCCTTCTGGTCAGTGGTCAACTGGAGTTTCGTTGAACAGCAATATGAAAAAGCGAGGTAATACCTTGAGATAACCTGCCAACCGGCTCAGCGCTCATGCGCCTTATGATTCCGGTACCGTCTAAAAAGGGGGAAGCGGGCGGACCACGGCAAGCGAGTAAGGCCGCGCTGATCGCCGCACTACAGGGCAACTCAATTTGCTCCTCCCCCGCCATCCGGCGGGGGATTTTTGATTGCGTTTTTTCGAGTAAAATATAGGAACACCGGGATGACAATGTCATCTCGGGGTGATTAATTCTCCCCGATTGGAGACAGTTCCCATGCCCAATGAATTTATTCCCATCTTTATTCTGCTCGCGCTTTCCATCGCGGTGGGTATTATTGTTCTGCTGCTGGGCAGGTACTTCGGTCCTTACCGGCCGACGAAGAAAAAGGGCGAGCCATACGAATCAGGCATGATCCCTTACGGGCCGGGCACGCGCCAGATGCCGGTGCGTTTTTACCTGGTGGCGGTGTTGTTCATCCTCTTCGACGTTGAGGTCATTTTCTTCCTGCCCTGGGCGGTCACCTTCCAGAAACTCGGGCTTTTTGCCGTCATTGAAATGTTCATCTTTGTGGCCATCCTGATGACCGGTTTCGTTTACCTGTGGAAAAAAGGAGCGATGGAATGGGAGTAGAGCAGAAAAGCGGGAATCCCGGCGTGGTCACCACCTCGCTGGATCAAATGGTCAACTGGGCGCGCACCAACTCTTTATGGCCGATGACCTTCGGACTGGCGTGCTGTGCCATCGAAATGATGGCCATGCAGGCCTCCAATTATGATATGAGCCGCTTTGGTATGGAACTGATGCGCGCCAGCCCCAGGCAATCTGACCTGATGATCGTGGCGGGGCGTGTTTCTCAAAAAATGGGGCCCGTACTGCGCAACCTGTATGACCAGATGCCCGACCCCAAGTGGGTCATCGCCATGGGCGATTGCGCCTCCTGCGGAGGTGTCTACAATAATTATGCGATCTACCAGGGGGTGGACGAGATCGTGCCGGTGGACGTGTACGTGGCTGGCTGCCCGCCGCGCCCCGAAGGCCTGATCCACGGCATCCTGACCCTGTATGAAAAGATCCGCACTGAAAAAGTCTCAGACTGGAAATAGAGGCCGTATGAACGAGATCCTGATTCCGGCAGTAGAAAAGATCAAGCAGCAGTTCAAGGCTGAGGTCAGTGAATTCCGCGGCGAAGTGACCTTGATGATCCCGGCCAACGCCAACGTGGAAGCCGCTGCCATTTTGCGCGACGAATTCGCCTTTGACCTGCTCACCGTCGTTACCGCGGTGGATTATTGCCCGCAGACCAGCCCGCGCTTTCACCTGGTGTACATCTTTTATTCGACCGTCAACAAGGTCTATCTAAATGTAAGGGTTCCGCTGGATGGAGACACTCCCGGCATCCGCACACTTGAGACGGTGTACCCCAGCGCCAACTGGAGAGAACGGGAAGTGTGGGATCTGTTTGGCATTCATTTTGAGGGTCACTCGGACCTGCGGCGCCTGCTGCTGCCGCCGGATTGGAAGGGGCACCCCCTGCGCAAGGATTACCCGCTGGGTTACGAGGAGGTGCAGTTCACCTTCAACTTCGACGAGATCGACACGCGCAAACCCAAGGGAGAACTGTAACCATGCGAGAGATCCAGGAATTCACTTTAGATGAACTGAAGACCCATCTCAGCGAGCACGCGCTATCCGGGCAGACCGTGGTGCTCAACATGGGTCCGCAGCACCCCAGCACGCACGGTGTGCTGCGCCTGATCCTCGAGCTTGACGGAGAGATCATTGTCAACTGCATTCCTGATGTGGGCTACCTGCACACCGGCATTGAGAAGAACATGGAGGCCAAGACCTACCAGAAAGCCGAAGTGATGATCGACCGCATGGACTACATGTACGCCATGGGCAACACGCTGGTGTACTCGCTGGCGGTTGAGAAGCTCACCGGCCTGCAGCCGCCGCCGCGGGCTGATGCCATCCGGGTGATCCTGACGGAACTCTCGCGCATCCAGTCGCACCTGCTGTGGTTGGGCACCTCGGCCATGGACCTGGCTGCTCTTTCCACCTTCCTGTACACCATGCGCGAACGCGAGATGGTGCTGGATATCTTCGAGCTCGTTTCAGGCGCGCGCATGATGACCACCTTCATCCGCCCCGGCGGGTTGTGGCGCGATGTTCCGGTGGAATTCGAAGGTCTGGTGCGCAACTTTACAAAAGTACTTCCAAAACGCATGGTCGAATATGAATCCATGCTCACGCATAACCCGCTCTTTTTGGATCGCACGAAGGGTATCGGAAAAATTGATACCAAAACCTGCCTGGCTTACGATGTGACCGGACCTACGCTGCGCGCCAGCGGGCTGGCGCAGGATGTGCGCAAAGCCAACCCCTACAGCGGGTATGACCAGTACGATTTCAACATCCCAACACAAAACGAGGGTGATGTGTACGCGCGCTACCTGGTACGGCTGGAGGAGATGCGCCAATCCGTGCGCATCATCGAACAGGCGCTTGATAAACTGCCGTACGGGCCGGTGCGCGACCAGAATTACAAGTATGTTCCGCCTCCACGCTCCGAGATCGGGGTGAGCATGGAAGCGCTGATCCATCACTTTAAACTTTGGACGGAGGGCTTCATCCCGCCGATCGGCGCGGTGTACACCGCGGTGGAAAGTCCGCGCGGCGAAATGGGTGTGTTCCTGGAATCCAATGGCACACCAAAACCTTATCGTGTGCATTACCGCACACCCTCCGGGCCGTTGCTGCACGCCCTGCCCGTCATCGCTAAAGGTCATTTCGTGGCCGATATGATCGGCATCATTGGCAGCATCGATATCGTTCTGGGAGACTGTGACCGGTGAACCAACTCCTCAAAAAACACCCGCAAGAAATAGAAACGATCCTGGCAAAATATCCGCCGGATCAGAAGCGCGCCAGCGTTATGCCGCTGCTGCACCTGGCGCAGCAGGATAACGGCTTCATCTCCCATGAAAGCATGGCCGAGATCGCTGAGATCGCCGGCGTTGAGATCACCGAGGTGGCCTCGGTCGTCGGCTTTTATACCCTTTTCCACGCCGAACCGGGCGGGAAGATAAGGATCCAGGTATGCACGGATATCGCCTGCGCGCTGCGCGGCTCGCGTGAATACCTTGAGGGATTATGCACGGAGCTGGATATCAAACCCGGCGGGACAACTTCCGATGGGCTGGTGACCATCGAAGAAGTAAAATGCCTGGCAGCATGCGACCGCGCGCCCATGTTCCAATCACAAATGGGCGATGAGATCGAATACCACGAGAACCAGACGGTTGCGCGCACGATGGATTGGCTGCGTTCGATGATGGCTTCCATGAAACCCCCGGTCAGCGACGACCCGGTGATGCCGAGGGTTGAGGGAGGTGACCATGAGTGAGTTGTTCCTTTTACGCCACCGCCAGATCCCCGGCCTCAACCAGCTCTCGACATACCTGGAGAGCGGTGGATTTGAAACCTGGAAGAAAGCCGTCACCTCGCTTGCTCCTGAAGACCTGGTCAACGAAGTAAAGGCATCGGGTCTGCGCGGCCGCGGCGGCGCGGGCTTTCCGACCGGCACCAAGTGGTCTTTCCTGCCCAATACCATCTGGCCGCATTACGTGGTGGCGAATGCGGATGAATCTGAACCTGGCACTTTTAAAGACCGTGAAATCCTGGAATTCAACCCCTTCCAGTTCCTGGAGGGATTGATGCTGGCTTCTTACGCTGTGCGCGCGCATATCGCTTATGTTTACCTGCGCGGCGAATTCTGGCAGATCGCGCGCAAGCTGGATGAGCGCATTGCTGAGCTCACCAGTAATGGGTACCTGGGGGAAAACCTCTTTGGCAGGGATTACTCGCTGCGCATCTACACCCACCTGGGCGCGGGGGCTTACATTTGCGGAGAGGAAACCGCGCTTTTAGAATCACTGGAAGGCCGGCTTGGTCAGCCGCGCTTGCGTCCGCCCTTCCCCGCGGTAGCCGGGTTGTTTGGGCTGCCCACGGTCATCAACAACGTTGAAACGCTCGCCAACCTGCCCATCATAATTGGCAAGGGCGCAGCGCACTTCCGCACACAGGGAACAGAAAAAAGCCCCGGCACGAAGATCTTCAGTCTTTCCGGCAGGGTGAAAAAGCCCGGCAATTACGAACTTCCGCTGGGCACCACCTTCAGAGAACTTATTTACAAACATGGCGAAGGCATCATCAATGACGCCCGCATCAAAGCCATAATGCCGGCAGGCGCATCTTCCGCGCTTATTCCCGCCACCGAAGCCGCACTGGATACCCCCATGGATTACGAATCAGTGGTGGAACTGGGCTGCGCGCTCGGTTCAGCCTCGGTCATCATCCTTGATGAGACGGTAAGCGCCAGCGCGCTGGTGAGCGATACGATCCACTTCTTTAAACATGAATCCTGCGGCAAATGCACCCCCTGCCGCGAGGGCACCTTCTGGATGGCGCGGGTGATCGACCGCATCGAAACCGGCAAGGCGCGCGAGGCGGATATTGACCTTCTTGCCGGCATCGCCAGGCAGATGCAAAACAAGTGCCTGTGCGCGCTTGGAGAGTTCTCAACCGTATCCGTGCTTTCTGCGATCGAAAACTACCGGGCTGACTTCGAAGCCCGCCTGGAGAAATAAGCGGATGGAAAAACAAGTCACTCTGAAGATCGACGGCCGCAGCGTTACTGTTCCAGACGGAACGCTCATCGTGGACGCGGCAAAGCAACTGGGCATCGTCATCCCGGTGTTCTGCTACCATCCCAAGCTTAAGCCAGCCGGCATGTGCCGGGTGTGCCTGGTGGATGTTGGCCGGCCGCAGCTGGACCGCGCCAGTGGAAAACCCGTTCTCAACGAGGACGGCACACCGAAGATCACCTTCGGCCCCAAACTGGAGACCGCCTGCACCACACCTGTTTCTGAAGGCATGGTGGTATGGGGTGCGACCGAGAAAGTGATGGAAGCCCGTAAAGAGGTTCTCGAATTCCTCCTCACCTCGCACCCGCTGGATTGTCCGGTATGCGATAAGGGCGGCGAGTGCCCGTTGCAGAACCTGACCATGAGGTTTGGTCCCTCCGAGAGCCGTTTTGAGTTTGATGAGAAATATCACAATGAAAAACAGGTTCCGCTGGGCGAGTTGATCATCCTTGACCGCGAACGCTGCATCCAGTGCGGACGCTGTGTACGCTTTCAGGAGCAGGTGGTTGACGAGCCGGTCATCGGGTTCTATGAGCGCGGACGCGCGATGGAGATCGTCACCTATTCAGAACCGGGATTCGATTCGATTTTCTCAGGCAATACCACTGATATCTGCCCGGTTGGCGCGCTCACTACCGCGGACTTCCGATTTGGCGCCCGCCCCTGGGAGATGAAGGCCAGGGCTTCGATCTGCACCCAGTGTCCGGTGGGCTGCAACATCACGTACAACGTGCGCCGGGAAGCGCGTAAAGACGGGCGCACGGTCATCAAGCGGGTAATGCCGCGCCAGAACGAAGAGGTGAACGAGATCTGGATCTGCGACAAGGGCAGGTTCACCTATCATTATTACGAAAGCCCTGAGCGGTTGACCTCTCCGCTGATACGTCGCGGCGACCAGCTGGTGAAAACCAGTTGGGATGAAGCGATCGAGTACGCGGCGCAGCAGGTAAAAGCCGCCGGTTCCAAGCTGGCGGTTGTGACCAGCGGCCGCTTGAGCAATGAGGACCTTTTCACCCTTAAACAGCTTTCTGAAAAGACCGGCGGCAAAGCCATCCTGCACAGCGCCATCAGCGGAGGCGACAGGGTCGCCATGGCCGGTATGACCACTGGATCTGACCTGGGTAAACTATCAAAAGGTTCTGTGATCCTGGTATTTGCCTGCGACTTGCATGAAGAGGCGCCCATCTGGTGGTTGCGCGTGAAGCAGGCCGCAGAACGCGGCGCCACGCTCATCGTGGTCAATCCACGTAATACCAGGCTGGATAAATACGCCACCCACCGGCTGCGCTACGCTTATGGCAGCGAGGTGAGCACGTTAAGAACACTTCTCGCAGATACCGGTGATATCGGGCTGGCGGTAAATGAAGCCGAGAACGCGGTCTTCATTTACGGTAGCGAGGGCATTGGCTTGAACGCATCAGCCGGTGCGGCTGACCTGCTGGCAGCCTGGCTGGAACGCAGCGGACACAGAGGGAAAGCCAACAGCGGGTTGATCGCTGCCTGGCAAAAGGGCAATGATCAGGGCGCCTGGGAGATCGGGTTCAAGACGGATGAACACCTTGCCGAAACGATCAGCGCCGCGATGGGCGTTTACATCACCGCAGCAGACCCGGCAAGCGAAGATCCCGAGTTGAAGATTGCGCTTCAACGGGCAGGATTTGTGATCGTGCAGGACCTTTTCCTGACCGAAACGGCCAAGCTGGCGGATGTGGTGCTGCCGGTACAGGCGGTGATGGAGCGTGAGGGCACGGTGGTTTCAGGAGAGCGGCGCCTGCAGTATTACGCTCCCGCAATTCCCGCCCCTGCAGGCACACGCGTTGATCACGCCATCACCAGTGCCATTGCTGAAGCAGCCGGTATTCAATTGGAAGGCAATAATGCCGGGGAGTTATTTGCGCAGCTGACCCGGGAAATTGATGTGTTCAAGGGTATCACCCTGCAGGATGTGCAGGCGGTGCATGAGCAAACGCCTTCACTCGGGCGCAGCGGAATGTATTATGGCGGCACCAGTTACGAAAATTTGGAAGGCTTGGGAGTTATCCTTCCACTTAAGGTCGGCGCGCTGCCAACTCCAGCCGAAGTAATCGAACTGGAGGAATTGACCATTCCAGAAGATCGCCTGCTTGCCGTACCTGTTACCCGCCTGTACGACCGCGGCGGCACGGTGACCGCTTCAGGCATGCTGCAGCAGCGCATCGCCCGCAGCCTTTTCAGCTTGCACCCGGCGGATGCCGAGCGCTACCAGTTAAAAGCCGGGGAGCGTGTTGTGCTCAATCTTGATGGCAGGGAGATCGAGGGCGAGGTGGATGTGGATTCCGGTCAGCCTCAGGGCGTGGTATTGGTGACGCGCAGCATGGGGGCGCTGCTTACCGCGCCGGTATTGGTTAAGCTTTCAGTACCGCAGCGAAGCGCGGTAAATTCGTAGGCGAGGGTAGCTATGACATTTGCGATGTTTCTTGAATGGTTCCTCAAAGCGCTCATCCTGATCCTCGGACTGACCGTGGGTTTCGCCTACGTCACGCTGTTCGAGCGCAGGCTGCTGGCACGCATGCAGGTGCGCATCGGCCCCAACCGGGCTGGTCCGGCAGGTCTGTTGCAGCCGATCGCTGATGCAATTAAGTTGATATTTAAGGAAGAATTAATTCCAGCCAAAGCGGATAAATTCCTCTTTGTATTAGCGCCGGTGCTCACGGTGATTCCCGCCCTCATCATTACAGGCGTGATCCCGTTGGGACCTCCCATCAGGCTGTTTGGACGGGAAATAACCCTGCAGGTGGCGGACCTCAATGTGGGTGTGCTTTACCTGCTCACCGTCACTGCCATTTCCATTTACGGCATCGCGCTGGCAGGATGGTCTTCCAACAATAAATATTCCACCATGGGGGCGCTGCGCGCCACAGCCTCGATGATCAGTTACGAACTGGCGCTGGGGTTAGCCTATGTTGGGCCTGTGCTGTTGGCGGGTTCGATGAGCATCAATGATATTGTCGCAGCCCAAAAACCGTTGTGGTTCGTAGTGCTGCAGCCGCTGGGGGCGATCATCTACCTCATCGGCGCCAACGCTGAGATCAACCGCTCTCCATTCGACATGCCGGAAGCCGAGCACGAACTGACCGCCGGGTTCCTCACCGAGTACTCAGGTATGAAATTTGCGCTTTTCTACATGGCGGAGTACATCAAGATGATCGCGGTATCAATGATCGGAGCTTCATTGTTCCTGGGCGGTTATTGGGGTCCGGGCGTGAGCACTTATCCATGGCTGGGACCGATCTACCTGTCCATTAAGGTCATCATCCTGCTCTTCTGGTTCATCTGGGTGCGGGCTACCTGGCCGCGTTTCCGCTACGACCGCATGATGGCTTTCGGCTGGAAAATACTGTTTCCACTGGCGCTGCTTAATGTTCTGGTGACAGCGCTGGTGATCGTACTGATCGGAGGTTGAAAAATGCTTCGCGGCTTGATCACGACTTTTAAGGCACTTTTTGAAAAACCGGTCACCATCCAGTACCCTGAACAGCGGCGGCCGGTTCATCCGCGCTACCGCGGCAGGCACGAGCTGAAGCGCTATGACAATGGGCTGGAGAAATGCATCGGCTGCGCGCTGTGCGCTGCGGCCTGCCCGGCGGACGCCATTTTTGTGGAAGCCGCCGAAAACACCGATGACGAGCGTTACTCACCTGGAGAGCGCTATGCCAGCACTTACGAGATCAATATGCTGCGCTGCATCTTCTGCGGTTTCTGTGAAGACGCCTGCCCCACCGAGGCGATCGTGCTGGAAGATGACTACGAGCTTTCTTTTACCGACCGCAGGAGCGCCATATACACCAAGGATCAACTGCTGGTCAAGGTGCCGGTCGGCGGGCAACCAACCCCGCAGCAGACCGAACCGGGAGAGTACACGCGTTCGGTGCCGGAAATGAAAGACCCCACGGATTGAGGAGGCAGGGATGACGCCTGGTTTATTGATTTTCATCTTGCTCGGGATCATCGCGGTGGCTTCGGCCGTGGCCATGCTGCTTAGCCGCAACACGATCTATTCCGCTTTGTTCCTGGTCTTAAATTTTCTTTCCATTGCGGTCATCTACCTTGTCCTGGGCGCGCCTTTCATCGCGCTTTCGCAAATCGCGGTGTACGCAGGGGCGATCATGGTACTGGTGCTCTTCGTGATCATGCTGTTGGGCACCCATCAACTCGACCCGCATGAACCGCTCAAGTGGCAGCGGCCGCTGGCCATCGTGCTGGCAATCGCGCTGATCGTGCAGGGTGTGTACGCCCTGGTGAATCGCTATGGTTTTAAAGCGACCACATTTGCCGCCAACCCTGAACTGGTGGACCCGCAAAGCCTGGGTATGGTGCTTTTTCAGAAATACTCGCTGCCCTTTGAGGTCACCTCTGTCATCTTGCTGGTGGCGGCCATCGGCGCGGTGGTGCTGACGCAAAAACAAAAGAAGGATGGAGGCGCTTAATGTTCCCGGTCATCTTCCCCATCATTCTCGCGGTCGTTCTCTTCAGCCTGGGCGTCGTCGGCGTTCTCCTTCGCAAGAACGCCATCGTCATCCTCATGTCGCTGGAGTTGATGTTCAACGCAGCCAACCTGGTTTTCATCACTTTTGCCAACTACCACCAAAACCTGGATGGACAGGTGTTCATCATTTTTGTCATGGTCACAGCTGCCGCCGAGGTGGCGGTGGGATTGGCGTTGATCGTGGATATTTTCCGCTCCAAGAAGAGCATCAGCATCGATGAGATGCACAGCCTGAAAGGCTGAGCGACCCGCGAAAGGGAGAAAAATTTATGGAATCCGCACAACTCTTCAATCTCGTTCCCTGGGTCGTCTTCCTGCCGGTGATAGGCCTCGTGGTCAACATCCTGCTGGGCAAGCGCCTGGGCGAGACCTTTAGCGGTGTGGTCGCCAGCCTGGCCGCCGGGTTAACCTTTGTGGTGGCGGTGCTGCTGGCCATCGCGCTGGCAGCCGCGCCCGAAGCCGGGGTAGTGAGCCCGTGGGAATGGATCAGCATTGGCGACCTCTCGGTGCGCTGGGCTTTCCGCGTGGATACGCTCTCTGTGGTAATGATGCTGGTGGTATCGCTGGTCGGAACGCTGATCCACATTTATTCCATTGGTTACATGCACAACGATGTGCGCCACAACGGCGACCCCGGCAGGTACACGCGCTTCTTCATCTTCCTGAACCTTTTCATCGCTTCAATGATGATACTGGTCAGCGCTGACAACTTCCTGATGATGTTCGTGGGCTGGGAAGGCGTAGGTTTGTGTTCTTACCTGCTCATCGGCTTCTGGTATGAAAAAGGCACTAACGGCACCGGCAACGCTGTAGCCGCCAAGAAAGCCTTCATCACCAACCGCATCGGAGATTTCGGGTTGCTGATCGCGCTCTTTTTGATCTTTGGTTATTTTGGGTCGCTACAATTCGATGAGGTTTTCAGACAGGCGTCAGCCGTGGCGGCGGCGCATCCCGGGGCGATGCTGCTCATTACCCTGGCCATGCTGCTGGGTGTCACCGGTAAATCAGCCCAGATACCGCTCTTTGTGTGGCTTCCGGACGCTATGGCCGGCCCGACACCGGTTTCTGCGCTCATTCACGCGGCAACCATGGTCACGGCCGGTGTGTACCTGGTGGCGCGCAGCACGGCGTTTTACAGCGTGGTTCCTGCCTCCCAGACGGTAGTGATGTGGGTGGGCACGCTAACCGCGCTGCTGGCCGCGACCATCGCCCTGGGGCAGTACGACATCAAGAAGGTACTGGCTTATTCCACTATCAGCCAGTTGGGCTTCATGGTGGCGGCGGTGGGTATGGGTGCGATGGTGGCCGGGATGTTCCACCTGGTGACACACGCGTTCTTTAAAGGTTTGTTGTTCCTGGCAGCGGGTTCAGTCATCCAGGGAATGGAGCGCGGTATGCACGGCAGCCACGCCAGTTCTGAACCAGATCCGCAGGATATGCGCAATATGGGCGGCTTGCGTAAAAAAATACCCTTAACTTTCTGGGTGTATCTCATTGGCGGGCTGGCGCTTTCAGGCATTGCCCCTTTGGCGGGGTTCTTCTCAAAGGACGAGATCCTCGGCGCTGCTTATCACGGGCATGCAGCCATTTTTATACTGCTGGTCATCACCGCTTTTCTTACCGCATTCTACATGGGCAGACAGCTGGTGATGGTCTTCTTCGGCAAACCGCTGACGGCAGCGGCAGAACACGCCAGCGAAAGCCCGCGTGTGGTCACGATTCCTCTTATCATCCTGGCGGCGCTTTCGCTGCTGGGCGGCGCGCTCAACCTGCCTGGTGTTCACACGCTTGAGCACTGGCTCTCCCATACCCTGGGCGAAGGGGAACCGGCGGAATTTATCTGGCTGGTGGCGGGTATCTCGCTGCTGCTGGCGCTGTTGGGGTTGGGCGCGGCGTGGTTGATCTACTCGCGCAGAACACAAAAAGCCGATGCAGAAGACCCGTTGAAAAAGCCTCTTGGTGCGCTGTTCACAGGCATGGAGCGCAAGTGGTGGGTTGATGAGCTTTACCAGGCGCTGATCCTCAATCCGTATAAAGCCTTCGCGCAATTCATGGCCGAACCCGTAGACCTGGGTGTCATCGACCGTGTTGGCGGCGGGCTGGCCGCCGGAACGCGCGCGCTGGCAGAGGGACTGCGCAAACTTGAGAACGGCTATGTCCGTTCTTACGCCCTGTGGATGTTCATCGGTCTGCTGGCAATTATGTTGTATTTATTCCTAAGGTAAAGGATGGGCGATGACTTCAGTGATTAATCCCCTTCTTCTGGTCACCTTCTTCCCGCTTGTGGGTGTTGTCCTCATCCTGCTGCTGGGCAGAGCGGGCAAGAGTTCCGTGCGTTGGATCGCCCTGTTGACCTCGCTGGTCACTTTTGGACTTTCGTTATGGATGCTATCGCAGTTCAACACGGCTGAGGGTGGTATCCAGATGGAGATCAACCTGCCCTGGCTGACCCTGGGCGGCAACACGATCGGTTTTCACATGGGAGTGGACGGCATCAGCATCCTGATGGTGTTGCTGACCGCCTTTCTGACACCTATCGCCATCCTCTCCACTTGGAAGGCGGTTGAAGAGCGCGTTAACGGTTTTATGACCTTCTTCCTGCTGCTTGAAATGGGCATGATGGGTGTATTCCTCTCGCTGGACATGGTCCTCTTCTACATTTTTTGGGAATTCACCCTGGTGCCGATGTACTTCCTCATCGGGTTGTGGGGCAGCCAGCGTCGGGTGTACGCGGCGATCAAGTTTGTGCTTTACACCATGGCTGGTTCCCTGCTGATGCTGGCGGGCATCCTGTGGGTGGGGTTGACCTACGGCGGGTTTGACCTGACAAAACTGACGGGGTCGGCCATCCCGCTCACCGCGCAGTTATGGCTGTTCGGCGCCTTTGGGCTGGCGTTTGCCATCAAGGTGCCCATGTGGCCGCTGCACTCATGGCTGCCTGATGCCCATACTGAAGCGCCCACCGCCGGCTCTGTTATCCTGGCGGGCGTGCTGCTCAAAATGGGTGCTTACGGTTTTCTGCGCTTCAACCTGCCAATATTCCCCCAGGCGACGCTCAAGCTCGCCCCCTGGATGGCCGGACTGGCGGTGATCGGCATTCTCTATGGCGCGCTGGTGGCTTTCAGACAGAAGGATGTGAAACGGCTCGTTGCCTATTCTTCGATCAGCCACCTCGGCTTCGTGGTGCTGGGCACTTTTGCGCTTACCGCGCAAAGTGTGCAGGGAGCCATTCTTCAAATGGTCAATCACGGCCTTTCGACCGGGGCGTTGTTCCTCATCGTGGGTATGTTGTATGAAAGGCGCCACACGCGCCTGATGGCGGATTTCGGCGGGCTGTGGCGGGTAACCCCTTTGTTGGGCAGCCTGGCTCTCCTCACGGTTCTCTCATCGGTGGGGCTGCCCGGGCTGAACGGTTTCGTCGGTGAGTTCACGATCCTGCTGGGGGCGTTTAATTCACCCTTTCTGGCTTCACCCTGGTTCGCGGCAGTGGCCACGCTGGGCGTGATCCTGGCTGCGGTGTACCTGCTGCACATGTTCCAGCAGGTGTTCTTAGGACCGGTACGCCATGAAGAAAACGAAAAACTGGCTGACCTCAGTCCGCGAGAGATCATCGTCCTCGCGCCGATCCTGCTGGTGGCATTCTGGATCGGGCTGTACCCGAAACCCTTTTTCGAACTCATGTCGCCGGCGGTTGAGCAGCTGCTGGCGCTGATCCAGACCGTCGCTCAGACTGCGCACTAACGGAAGGTGACAATATGACTCTGATCGATCTAAATTCCATTCTTCCCGTGCTGCTGCTGGTGATCTGGGCGCTGGTGATGCTGCTGCTGGACGTGTGGTTTGGTAAGCGTGTTCCACTGCTGACGCCCATCCTGGCGGCGGCAGGGCTGGCGGCAGCGCTGGGGGCTGACCTGCTTCAGCTTGGGCACCCGGCTTCGACATTCAATGGCATGATCCGCGTGGATGGCTTCAGCATGTTTCTCAATATCCTTTTCACGCTCAGCGGTCTCGTTGCTATTGGATTGGGATACGATTACCTCAAGCGAGCAGGTATTCGCGAGGGCGAGTATTACATCCTGCTTCTCTTCAGCATCAGCGGCATGATGCTGATGGCCAGCGCGGGCGACCTGATCATGGTTTTCCTGGCCCTGGAATTGCTCTCAATCCCCCTGTACGTGATGGCGGGCATCGACCATAAACGTATCGAATCAAAAGAGGCATCGCTGAAGTACTTCCTGTTGGGCACGATGGCATCAGCCTTTGTGCTCTTTGGCATCGCGTTCATCTATGGAGCAGCCGGAACGACCGGGCTCTACGGCATCACGGAGGCCATTAACGAAGGCAGTGTTCAGCTGTTTCTGCTGATCGCCGGCAGCGCGCTGCTGCTGGCGGGTTTTGCTTTCAAGGTAGCCGCGGTGCCCTTCCACAGTTGGACACCCGACGTGTATCACGGCGCGCCTTCACCGGTGACGGCTTTCATGTCAGTTGGCGCCAAGGCAGCGGGTTTCGCCGCACTCATCCGTGTATTCTCGCTCGACTTCACCACCATCGCTGGTGAGCTGATGCCGCTCTTCTGGGTGCTGGCGGCGCTGACCATGATCGTGGGCAATGTGGTGGCGGTGGTGCAGACCAATCTCAAACGTATGCTGGCTTATTCCAGCATCGCGCACGCTGGTTACATCCTGATGGCTTTTGTGGGCTTTGGAGATGCGGCAGTGCGCCAGAACTCCATCGCCTCAGCGCTTTTTTACCTGGCGGCGTACGCCTTCACCTCGCTTGGCGCCTGGGCGGTGCTGGTGGCGGTGGAGAGGAACGACAGCAGCGGCAACGATATTAATGACCTGGCAGGTTTGGGCAAATCCGCACCCGCGCTGGCGGCGGCGATGACCGTGTTCATGTTCTCGTTTGCCGGCATCCCGCTCACCCTAGGTTTCTGGGGTAAGTTTTACCTCTTCCGCACCGCCATTGAAGGCGGTTTTATCTGGCTGGCAATCATCGGGCTGCTCACCTCGCTGGTCTCGGCTTTCTACTACCTGCGGGTGGTGGTCAAAATGTACTTCCAACCCGGAGATGCCGTCGCGCATAAAGGACAGCTGGTCAAAATTATCGCGGTAATCCTGGCGTTGCTAGTCATAGGGCTGGCATTTGTACCGGCGCTGCTATTTAACCTTGCCGGGGCTGGTATCATTGCCGGGGCATAGAAACCTGTATTGATTAAATAAAAAACCGCTCAATTTATTTGAGCGGTTTTTTGAATCATGCTGGTTTACTTACTTCCCTGGTGAATGGCGATGTAACCGTTCTTGACCTTATTGGTGTACATGACCCACAAGACAATGAAAGCGATGAGCGACAGACCAAAGGTGACCGCGCTACCGAAGAGGCAGATGATCATCCAGGTGGGCAGCCTCAGGTCCATCTTTTCCATGGCGATGTTCAGGCTGTCAAACTTGTTGTTCTGTTCCTTGGCCAGGCCGCGGAAAGCCGGGAAAACCCAGTAATAGTTCCAGCCCGGGATGAAACATCCTGCTGTTGCCTGGTCAGCGTTGGCGCGGATGCCTTCATGCTCGATCTGTTTCCAGGACTTGTAGAAGATGATAAAGAACAGCACGCCGGCGACGATGAGCCCGACCCCAAACAGAAGCGTGCCGATGAGACTGATCCAGAACCACATGAAGAGTTTTCTCATTGTGGCTACTTCGGGGTCTTCGTACACAGCCGCTGCTACGGGTGGTGCCACCGGGGGCGGCATGGTGCCAAAAAGCCCGGCAAGCGGAGTCTGTGCGATCGGGAGCCAGTTGGCCATACCGTTGGTCCAGACGAGTGTTCCGTGAGTGATCGTGCCTGCTTCGACCAGTTTCTTGATCTCCGCTTCCTCCACGCGGCCGACCTGTTGATTATTGAGCGTGTAATACCACATATTCCTCTCCTTTAGCGTGTGTTCCTGAATGATTAATCGACTTTATTATTATTGATTATTTTGGTATGAGTCAACCTTAAAACAACCTGTCAAAAAAGGATTGGGGCATCAATCTTCTATTTGAGGTTTGAACTGGCGCATGCGCTTAACCGCGGCGCGTTTTTTCTTGCCTTCGAGGCGCTCTTTCACCGCGCCGGTGTGCGGCCGGGTAGGCACGCGCTTGACCGGGGGCTGCTGCGCCTGTTCTACCAGACGGTACAGGCGCGTGATGGCTTCCAGGCGGTTGCGTTCTCGCTCGCGGTAACGCCTGGCTTCGATGATCAGAATCCCGTCTTCTGATACACGCCTGCCTGCCAGCCTGACAAGTCGCTGCTTGACGGATTCAGATAGAGAAGGGGAGCGCTTGATATCGAAACGCAGCTGCGCAGCGCTGGCAACCTTGTTCACGTTCTGACCGCCTGGGCCCGAGGAGTGAACATAAGTGACGCTCAACTCCTCTAATGGTATGATCAATGAAGTATTTTCCACGTTATGAGTATAACAACTTTCGAGTGATAGAAAAGAAACATCACGCGGGCCTTAAGAAAGTTTATACAGAAGGGTGAGATTCAAGGCATATCCATTTATAATTAAACTACCTGTATATAAGAAACGAGAGAGAAAAGATGAGCGATACTTCCGTTGATGATTTTTCCGTAGATGAACTGCTGCAATTGAACCAGCGCAAGATCACCCCTGAGGATCTGAAAAAGTACGAGGGTTACATGACCGAGATCTTCAGCGCTTTAGGCATGGATGTGAACACGCCTTCCACCCATGAGACCCCGCGCCGCTTCCTCGACGCGCTCATTGAATCGACCAGCGGTTATGATGGCGATCCGAAACTGATCAAGTCATTTCCGCGCGAGTGCCGCGGCGAACCCGACTGCCGCCTCAGCCAGGTTATTGAAGGACCGATCCACTTCCACTCATTGTGCGAACACCATGTTTTCCCGTTTTACGGCGAAGCCTATGTGGGTTATGTAGCTGACGAGCGCATCCTGGGTATCTCCAAGTTGACCCGCCTGGTGCGCCTGTACACCAAGCGCTTTGCGGTGCAGGAACGCATCGGTTACCAGATCGCTGACACGCTGGAAGCGTTGATGCGCCCGCATGGCGTGGCGGTATTCATGCGCGCCAAGCACATGTGCGTGGAAATGCGCGGCGTGCGCGAAATTTCCCCCGCCACCCGCACCACGGTTTTCAGGGGTGTGTACGCTGACGACCCGGCGCTGCGAGCGGAATTTCTGAACGTGTGCGGGATCATCAAGTAACTCCTGCAATGTCTTCACTTCAACTCACCCTGCTGCACACCAACGACCTGCACGGCAGGGTGAATCAGTTAACCCGTATTGGCACCCTGGTGCGCGGCATCAGGCGCGAGGTTGGTTCAGCAGGGGCATGCTGCCTGTATTTTGACGCCGGTGACAGCGAAGATTCCATTCTGCTTGAAAGCGCCCTCACCCAGGGTTCAGCAATGGAGGCCATCCTGCGCAGCGCGGGTTGCGACCAGGCAGCGCTGGGTAACGCCATCCCGTTTCGCTACGGAATTGAGGCGATCCGGGGACTGAGTGAAAGCTTTGGCAAACCGCTTCTTTGCGGCAACATGCACTGGCCGGATGGCTCAATACCTGCCGGGCTGCTGCCTTATGTGATCGAAGAGGTGGGCGGCGTGAAACTGGCGGTCATCGGTCTGACCGCCCCAATGGATGCCTACCAGCCTTTCAAAATCGTCATTGATTCACCAATCCAAATTCTGCCGGAACTAATAGGCCGGGTAAAGGCAGAGGGAGCGCAACTGGTAATTCTGCTTTCTCACCTGGGACAAAAACAGGATATTGAATTGCTCGAATCAGTCACCGGGGTCGATGTTGTCATCGGCGGGCATTCCCATGACCGCGTCAACCCGCCGCTGCTGGTGAACGGTGCTTTGATCCTCCAGGCGGGCCAGTATGGCGAAGTGCTTGGGAGATTGGACCTGGATATTAACAAGTATTCAGGAAGGATAAGGCGGTATTCAGCACAATTGATCCCGGTGGAAGATTCCACACCCGAAGATGCCGAAGTGCTTGAGGCTGTCAGTCAGCAAAAACAGCGGGCTCAACGTATCATGGACATCGAAATCGGCACCCTGACTGAGGATATCAGTTTTGTAGAAGGAGAGGAATGCCAGGCCGGCAACCTGCTGGCAGACGCGCTGCTGGCGTGTTACCCTGAAGCGCATGCGGCTTTTGTGATGGGAGAACATTGGGAAGAAGGGCTAATAACCGGCAGGCTGACCAAAGGAGCTCTCTACAGCGCCAACCGCTCCACAGGCAACCCGGGCAGGATCAGGGTAACTGGGGAACAGCTCGAGCAATTCTTTACGGCAGCGCTGAAGAAAGAGAATATCACCAAACGCTCACCGCAAATGCGCGGACGCATGAACGGGATGCCGCACGTGGCGGGGATGCGGGTAATCGCTCACGGCCGGGAGCCAGGCAGGGTGGAAATACTTATCCGCGAAATCCGGCTGCAACCGCATGATGTGATCACCGCGATCACCTCGGATTACGAAATCTCAGAAATACTAAATTATTTGCCCATCCCTGATGAACAGGTGGATTATGACATTCCCACCATCCTGCCGCAGGTGCTGGAGACCTACATCCGCAACCGCAGTCCAATTGGCAGGGTTGAGGGCGGGCGCATTATTTATCGTGACCAGGCTTGAAGCCGGAGCGGGATTTATCGCGGGGCTGGAAGTTCTTCCATTAGAAAATTCAACAACTGCAGCGCGGTGATGTTCTTCACTTCCTTGCCGTAATCCAGGGCGATGGTCTGTGAAAAATCGGTCGAAGGCGGTCCTGACCAGAAATTCAGGTGTTCTCCGTCCGGCTGCAGACCGCGGTTCACCAGCGGCTGCGCAGCCCGCCAGAAATTCCACAGCGGCAGTTCATATTCCATCGCCAGGCGCGCGATGGTTTCGTTGATCGATTCGTCACCTTCAATGTTATCGGCTTTGGTTGTCAGCACCGGCAGAATACCCAGGGAGATGGTCTTTTCGATGATCACACGCAGGTTTTGCTCGTAAACTTCAGGCTGCTGCTGGTGTGTTTTGGCGTCAATGGTGCCCAACATGATGATGGCGATGCTGGGGTTGTCAACCCGGTACTGGCACTCCAGCATGGGTTCGTTGGGCAGGCATTCGTCGTTGTTCCACAAAGAAACCAGCAGCCTGGAGGTGGTGGTGCCGGGATTGGTGGCCTGGTTGGGCAGCCGGAATGACTGCTTGTAATAATCGATCGCCGGTTGAAGATAGACAAAATCCTTGCCAAGATCGTATTGCCCGCCGAACCCGGCCAGAAAGTCAGGTGACATACTGTTGCAGTCCCCGACCTTTGTGTAAATGTTCGGGTCGTTTCCCTTCGCCAATCCCTGCTGATAGATCTCGCGGGCCCGGTCTGAAAGGGCTTCCGGGATGACCGGCAGTTCCTTCCAGAATCCTTCGATGTAAATTACGGCTGTAGGGGCGGGCGACGGGGAGGCGGTTTCGGTTGTGGCGGGGGTGGCGCTATCCTGCGGTGTGCTGGTGGATGCCGCCGGCGCTTTCGGGGTGGCGAGCGGCGCTGCCTGAGACCCAGCCGGCGCGGATGGGGCGGCTTCAGTTCGCTGGCAGGCGCTCATCATCAGCGCGATGAGCGCGAGCACCAACAGGAAGCCGGCAGTTAGCCGCAAGTTTTTATTATTTCCGCTAAAGGTGTTCATACAGGGTAAGGTGCTTCCTTGCGTTAATGGTTTCCCGCTGGTTCCGGGGGTTAAACGCTGCAATTATATCCCGTAACCGGAAAACCATCAGCAGGCAGAAAAAAGATCAATCAGCTTCCTCAACCGCGTTTCCCGTGGGTTCATCACATTCCTCACCGCAGATCTGCTGCCACTGCCGGCCTTCCGAGCGCAGCATGCGTTCGCTGCATCGCGGTCCCCAGCTGCCCGGCTCGTACTCCTCCGGCGGGGGGGCGGCGGGATCTTCCCAGCCGGCGATGATGGGATCAAAAAGCGCCCACGAAAGCTCAGATTGATCGGCGCGGGTAAATAATGAAGCGTCCCCGGTGATGACATCCAGCAGCAGGCGCTCATATGCTTCCGGAATGGTGCTTTGATCGTACACATCGCTGTAATGATATTTCATGTTCACCGAGCGCGTCTCCGCGACCGTGTCGGGTACCTTGGTCTCAAAGCGCAGGTGAATACCTTCATCGGGTTGCAGACACATTGAAAGCAGGTTGGAGCGGCCTTCAAGGTCGCCCGACATGGGAAAGATCATGTGCGGGGGTTGTTTGAACTGAATGAGGATCTCGCTCACTTTTTCAGCCAGTTTCTTGCCGGAACGCAGGTAAAAAGGCACGCCCTGCCAGCGCCAGTTGTCGATGTAAAAACGCACCGCGGCAAAGGTTGGCGTGCGCGACCCCTGCGGAACATTGGGTTCCTGCAGGTAGCCGCGGTATTGACCGATGACGCTATGCTTCTTGATGTCGCCGCCAGTGATGGGGCGCATGGCGTGGATGACCTTCATCTTCTCATCGCGCAGCGCGTCGGCGTTGTATGTGCTGGTCGGCTCCATTGCCACCAGGGTCAGCAGCTGGATGAGGTGATTCTGGAACATATCGCGGATGATGCCGGCTTTATCATAATAGCGAGCGCGTGTACCCACCCCCACGGTTTCAGCGACTGTGATCTGTACATTATCGATGAAGTTGCGGTTCCACACCGGCTCAAAGATGGCGTTGGCGAAGCGGGCCACCAGGATGTTCTGCACAGTCTCCTTGCCGAGGTAATGATCGATGCGGTACACCTGTTTCTCGTGCATCACCGCGTGAATACTGCGGTTGAGCGAACGCGCGCTTTCAAGATTTGAACCGAAGGGCTTTTCAATGACCACGCGCCTCCAGCCGCCGTTCTCCTCCAGCAATCCGGCTGCTGCCAGGTTGTTGATTATTTCTAGAAAATATTCCGGCGGGGTAGCCAGGTAATACATGCGATTGGCCTCGCCGCCCTCGAGCGCTTTCAGCCGGTCATTTATCTGGTGATAGGTTTCAGGCCTGGCAGCGTCGCCTGAATGGTAGGTCAGGTTCTTTGAAAAACTGGTCCAGGCGCGTTCGTTTACCGGCGTGCGTGAGAACCTGGTCAAACCATCCAGTGAGATGCTGCGCAGATCTTCATCCGTCCAGCCGCGACCGGCGGTGCCAAATATCCTGAAGGATTCAGGCAGGCGGCCTTTGAGATAAAGGTTGTATAACGCGGGAATGAGCTTGCGGTGAGAGAGGTCCCCGGAAGCGCCGAAAATCACGATCGAAGTGGAATCTGTCATATTGAAAATTTCCCTTATTGAAAACATTATATCCACAAAACCAAAGGTGTATCACCATGCGGTCACGCAAGATTGTACAAACCTGCCGGGCTGGAAGGCGTATCCAACGCACCTGCTGCAGTGTTACTTTGTATTATGAACATGATACAGATCATCGGGCTGTTCGCGTTAGGTTACGCACTTGGGAATTTCTCCCCGGCATACCTATTTGGCCGCAAGGTGGGCGGATTTGATATCCGCGAACAGGGCAGCGGCAACGCCGGCGCGACCAATGTGATGCGCACACTGGGTTGGCGGTACGGCGTTGTTGTTTTTGTACTGGACGCGCTCAAAGGAGCCGCCGCGGCAGGCGTGGGTTACTGGCTGGGCGGTGAACCTGGCATGGGGGCAGCAGCCGTCGGCGTGGTTCTCGGGCATGATTTTCCTGTGGTGCTGAACTTCCGCGGGGGCAAGGGCATCGCTGCCACCACCGGCATCCTGCTGAGCCTGCTGCCGCTGCCCACACTGGCGGGCATCCTGGTGTTCATCCTGGTGGTACTGGGAACGCGCATGGTTTCACTGGGTTCACTGGTGTTCGTTTCTGGGATGGCGGCCTACGCGCTGCTTTCGCAGCAGCCGCTCGCGCTGGTGGTGATCGCTGTGGGAGGGGCGTTCTTCGCCATCCTGCGTCACCGCGAGAACATCAGGCGCATCCTGGCAGGGGTTGAGAACCGCATCTCGTTTTAGGTGGTTGACAAAATTCCAGGCTGTAAAAGGTTAACCAGCGCGGGCTGGAATTTTGAGGTTGCCTGCGGATATAATTAGTTATCAATTGTCTGTTATGGAGGAAAGTATGCAAATCGGGATGATCGGTCTGGGAAAAATGGGCATGAACATGGCGCAGCGCCTGGTAAAAGGCGGGCACGGTGTGGTAGGCAACGCCAAGAAAGAAGCCACGATCCGCGAAGCTGAAGAATTCGGGGTCAAAGGCGCCCGTTCCCTTGAGGAACTGGTCACCAACCTATCCAGTCCGCGCGTTGTCTGGTTGATGGTGCCGGCTGGCGCGGTGACCGAAGAGGTGCTTCAGTCGCTCATCCCGCTGCTTGAGAAAGATGACATCATCATCGATGGCGGCAACTCCAATTATAAAGACACGCTGCGCCGCGGCGGTTTTCTGGCGCAGCACGGTTTGCGCTTCCTGGATGTGGGCACCAGCGGCGGCATCTGGGGGCTGACGGAAGGCTACAGCCTGATGATCGGCGGCGACGAAGCCACCGCGGAATACCTGCGTCCGGTTTTCGAAACACTCGCGCCAGCCCCTGACCAGGGGTGGGGTCGGGTGGGTCCAACGGGAGCGGGACACTTCACTAAAATGGTGCACAACGGCATTGAGTACGGCATGATGCAGGCCTTTGCTGAGGGATTTGAGATCATGAAGACCAAGCAGGAATTCTCCCTTGACCTGCACCAGGTTTCGCAGATCTGGCAGCGCGGCAGCGTGGTGCGCTCGTGGCTGCTGGACCTCATTGAGAACGTGATGGCAGAAGACACCTCGCTCGAAGATATCGAAGCCTACGTGGCAGATTCCGGCGAAGGGCGCTGGACGGTGTTCGAGGCCATAGACCTAAACGTGGCGGCGCCGGTGATCACTGCGGCGCTGCAGCGGCGCATCCGTTCAAGGCAGGCCGGTCCGTATTCAGATAAACTGGTCGCAGCCATGCGCAACCAGTTCGGTGGTCACGAGATCAAAACGAAGGAAGGCTAAAGGATCATCAGCACGCGTTTGTGGCTGCTGAGTTCGGAGTATAGCGCGTCCACCTGGGCGCGGCTCTCAGCGATAAACTGGAACGAAACCGAACGGTAGCGGCTGCCGCTGGACAGCCGGCTGATAATATTTTCTTCCAATAAATCCGGCACGTGACGGCGCACGATCTCCACCACGAAGGGTTCAAAATCCGTTTCATCCACACCGATCACCTTGAGGGGGAAGTCGATGGGGTATTCAACTGCGGCGCATTCATCATCAGTCATTGTTTTCACCAGGGCGGTATTATACCGTCATTCAGGCTCATTCGCAGGCGCGCACTTCTCTGAAGCGGCGCTTAACCGTGTTGTGAATGCGGTATTTCGGGTATCCAAAGATCACCGTCAGGCCGGGCTGAACTTTATCCGGCAATCCATACTTACGTCGCAGGGCTTTACCGTACCGTAAGATGTAACCCGGAAACCCCAGCAGACAGGAGCCCAGCCCCAGGGATTCACCGGCCAGCATGGCCAGGGCGGCCGCGACCGCGGTATCAGCGGGATCGCTGTAAGCGCTGCCGTAGAAGTACAGCACAAGCGGCGCGTTATAGAACAGCCAGTCTTCACCCGCCGCGCTCTTTTCGATAAACGTCTTGACCGCTGGGCGGATGAATTTACCGAACATGTCAGCGTTTACCTTACCAATGAAAGGCCGCAGCAGGGTCATCAGTAGGGGCGAAAAGATCGCCGGCCAGTATTTTATCGACTCCATCATTCCTTGGCGCAGCGCCGTGATTGCCGCAGGGGTGCGGAACACCAGCACGCCAACATCTGTCGGAGGTACGCCGACCGGTGCCGTGACAGCGCTCTGCAGTATCTTTTCGATGATTTCCGGCTCTATTGATCGCTGGCTGAAGTTGCGTGTGCTGCGGCGTGAAACCAGCAGCGCTTGCAGCGCGTCGTATCCCGCTCGTGTTGAAACCGGGGGAACACGGGCGATATCCTCAGGGAAGAGCTCGCGCCCGGATACGCGGATGGCATCTGTGGGGCAGGCAGCTGCGCAGGCACCGCAGGCGATGCAGCCAAACCCCAACGATTGATCCACCTGCAAACGGTCATCCTCGATGAACAGAGGTCCGCCTTTGCACACCTCTACGCAAATGCCGCAGGTGGTGCAAAGTTCGTAATCAATCAACACAGCTGCGTAGCCGCTGACGCGGCTGGTCGGCACGCTCATCTCATCCTCCTGATTCGTCCTTACCTGTCCAGATGTCCATCCACTTTTTCACTGACCGCGTCATCTCGATCGAGAAATCAGACACAAACTTGCGGGTATAGATTCCCTGCGCCACCTTCATGGCGGCCTCTCCCGGCTGCAGACCGGGGAACTGCTGCCCGGCGTGCTCCAGCATGGCGGGAAAATCAGCTGCTTCAACTGTTTGATAGCCGTCGCGGTGGACGATGTACCTGCGGTCGAAGCGGCTGATCAACCCGGGATGCTCGCGGGTAGAGAAAGGTCGCCCGAAACACAACAGGGTTATGGGAAAGGTGTAGCGCGGCAGGCGAAACATGGCGCGGTGTTCTTCACAGTTCTCGAGGATGTCGCCGATGTAGCACGAACCAATGCCCATCGATTCAGCGGCGATGACCGCGGTCTGCGCGGCGATGAGCGCGTCACAGCAGGCCAGAACCAGGTCACCCTCCTGCGGCAGCCGGGGCAGCAGACCTTTTTCTACGCAGATCTGCGGTGCGCCGCTCCAGTTGAACGCGTCCACCCAGCGCTGATAATCCGCCAAAAAGAGCAGCACATACGGCGCCTTGGCAATGAAAGGCTGGTTGTCACAGGTTACCGCCAGCCGGTCTTTGAGCGCCTGGTTTTCCACCTCGATGATTGTGTACAGCATCATATTGCCGGCGGTAGGAGCGCGCATCGCGGCCTGCAGGATGGCGTCCTTTTCTTCCGCGCTGATGGGGGTATCGGCGTATTTACGCGTGGAACGGCGGTTGTGAATGACAGCAAGGGTCTGGTTCATGGGTCACTCCTGTTCCTTGAGGAAAAAGCAATCAGTTTTAAAATCGGTTGAACGATTACAATTATGCCATGGATCGATATCTCTCGGCTAATCTCCCATACTTACTGATGCGCGCGCTGCAGAAGCGGCTGCCGCTTTTAGTTGAAACTCATGATACAGCGCTGCGCCTGTTTAACGGTTTCTATGAAGGCTTCCCTTCCCTGGTGGTGGACCTTTACGCGCGCACGCTGGTGGTCTTCACCCAAAAGTTGGGAGCTGCTGATTCCTTCGCACTGGGGCGGACCGTGGCGGATGTTTACCTTGCCGAACTGGATTGGATCGGATGCGCGCTTCTCAAGCAGCGTTCTTCAAAAGATCCTGCCGCCAAACAGGGCACGGTGATACACGGGGGGTTGCCGGATACGTGCATCGTCGAAAACAGCGTCCGCTATGCACTTGACCTGCGCATGAACCAGGATGCCGGATTCTACCTTGATACGGCAGGCCTGCGCGCCTGGCTCAAAGAGCACGCCACAGACAAAACTGTTCTGAACACTTTTGCCTACACCGGCAGTCTGGGGGTAGCCGCGCTCGCGGGCGGGGCTGACCGGGTGACGCAGATCGACCGCAACGCGCGTTTTCTGCAATTGGCGCAAGCGTCTCTCAGTCTGAATGGGTTGGATATTACCAGGATGAAAACCACGGCCGTCGATTTCTTTGTGGCTGCCGGGCAGATGCGCCGCAGAGATGAAAGCTTCGACATTGTCATCCTCGACCCCCCCTACTTCAGCGTGACGCCGCGCGGGCGGGTTGACCAGGTGAAGGAGACCACGCGCCTCATCAACAAGGCGCGTCCGCTGGTGAAACACGAAGGCTGCCTGGTGGTGGTGAATAACGCCTTGTTCTTAAGCGGACAGAAATATATGCGTGAACTCGAAGAGCTGACGGAAGGTGGTTTTCTCTCATTTGAGAGCATCATGCCTGTACGGGAGGATGTGACCGGTTATACAGAAACGATCGTTAATCAACCCCCCGCTGACCCCGCGCCATTCAATCACCCTACGAAGATCGTGGTTATGGGGGTTAAACAAAAACAAGCAAAATCGAACTCTACTGGTCAGGAGTTGGAATGAAAGCAAGCGAACGATTACCCGTGTTGTTTGTGGGGCATGGCAGCCCGATGAACGCCGTTGAGAACAATGAATTCAGCCTCACCTGGGAGGAATTAGGCCGCGCACTTCTAAAACCTCGGGCAGTGCTTTGTATTTCTGCTCACTGGGAAACGAACGGGACCCGGGTGACGGCAATGGAAAACCCGCGAACCATTCATGATTTTTATGGTTTTCCGCGTGAGCTGAACGAGATGCAGTATCCCGCGCCCGGCTCACAGGAATTGGTCATGGCTGTAAAACACACTCTGAAATCGGTCGCAGCTCTGGAGGATCAGGCGTGGGGGCTGGATCACGGCAGCTGGTCTGTGCTTTGCCGCATGTACCCTGAAGCTACAACCCCGGTGGTGCAGTTGAGCCTGAACCTGGACCTCTCGCCTGACTCCCACTACCAGCTGGGAAGGGAATTGCGTCCGCTGCGGGATGAAGGGATTCTTATTCTCGGCAGCGGCAATATGGTGCACAACCTGCGCATGGCCACATGGGTGGAAGCCGGGTACGACTGGGCTGTGGCTTATGACAATGATCTCAAGAGATGGATCCAGAACGGGGAACACGAACAGGTGGTTCATTACAAGGAGCATGGAGAGTCCGCGGAGCTTTCTGTGAACTCCGCTGAGCATTACCTGCCCCTGCTTTACGTGCTCGGCGCCGCGGAAAAGGAAGACCCCGTCACCTTCTACAATGAGAAGGTCATCATGGGGTCAATTTCGATGCGCTGCGTCAAACTGGGTTGAAGTAGTCACTTATCCCGCATAACCGGCAGGATTTCTCCCACAAGCGGCTCGCCAGTTCGGGGTCGCGCGAAAGCCTTGAAGGGTCCTTCGGATGGCTGTCCTTCCAATACAGGTCTTCAGCAATATTTTCAATTGGCGCAGCAGCCAGGTGTTGGATGGTGCGCGAAGGCACTTCGGCACCGGTGCCGTGCGTTTTCCGTGAGCGCCATACCAGGTTGGATAAGAAGCCCCTGCCCTTGAATCCGATCTCGGTGTTCACCAGCCCCGGGTCGACTGACCAGGCATGTAATTTTTGGATGGGTGTCCTGCGGTTGAATTCAGCGCTGAAAAGCACGCGGCAAAGGTTGGAAGTAGCATAAACGGGCAGGCTGAGGTACAGAGCCGGTTTATCGGCTGCCAGCGGCGATAGAAACGCATGATAATGCGAAGTAGAGCTGACCCCCAAAACGCGCCCTTCGGGGGCATTTGCCAGCTGTGGCATCAGTAAATGGGTGAGCAGGAAATGCGCCAGGTGGTTGACCGCGAAGGTCAGTTCAATACCATCCTCCGTGGTGACGCGGCTGCTGGAATAGAGGCCGGCATTGTTCACCAGTACATCCAGCGACCGGCCGCGCTCGTTCAGCAACCGCTGCACCTGGTGCGCCAGTTCCCGCGTCTGCCGCTGAGACGAAAGGTCGGCGACCAGGAATTCAACCTCTGCATCCGGGAAATTCCGCGCTATCCGCGCGCGCGCTGCTTCGCAGCGGGCGGCATCCCGCCCGGCACCGATGACAAAGGCGCCCTTGCCGGCCAGGTCAAGCGCCGCCTGAAAGCCGATGCCAGAGCTGGCGCCGGTGACCACGATGGTTTTATTGTTCAGAATTCCGGTCATTAGACCTCCAACCCGGTGATTTTTCCTTCCTGTATAATTACCTGTATAATTTTGCCATAGAATTTCAGACAGGATACCCAATGACCCCTCAAAGCAAGGCCACCCGGTTCACCATGTTCGCGCTGCTCTATTTTACCCAGGGGACGATCCTGGGCTATTTCGCCTCGCTCAATGCCCTGTACATGCTCGACAACGGGCTGGACATGGCGGATGTGGGCATTTTTTCGACCATCGCCCTCATTCCTTTCATCATCAAAATTCTATACGGCATCCTGAGCGACCGCTACAACCTGTTCGGTCTGGGTCACCGCAAGCCGTACATTTTCATCGGGTTGCTGGTACAGTTCGCCTGTCTCATCGCCGTGGCCAACATCAACCCGGGTAAAAGCTACTGGTTATATGTGGCGTTGGCTTTCCTGCTGCAGCTTGGAATGGCTTTTTACGATACATGCACCGATGGACTGGCGCTGGATATTACTCCTGAATCCGAAAAAGGCATCCTGCAGGGGTTCATGGTCGGCGGGCGTTCAGTAGGCGTCATTGTCGCGGCTTCGGTGGCGGGATTCATCGCGCAGCACCTCTCGTGGCAGGGTGTGTTCTACTTCCTGGCTGTTCTGACCCTGATACCGGTTCCTTTCCTGTTCATTATTAAGGAAATTCAGAAGACCCCAGAAATGCGCTTCCAATGGTCGGCTTTTAGAGCGTTTAAGAACGCGAAAGTGCTGGCAGTCGCCGCGGTGGGATTGATCGTCTTCCTGGTCATCGTGGGTTCCAACCAGCTGGTCAATCCCTCCTTTGATGCGCGGCTGGGCATTGACCTCAGCACCGCCGGGCTGCTCACCACCGTGTGGGGTCTCGGCTGCATCGCGGGCGCGCTCGCAGGCGGCCGGGTGATGGATAAACTGGGCAACAAAAAAGCCTTGTGGTTATCCATCCTGCTGGTCATACCGGCGATGATCCTGCTGACGGTGGTGGCGAACAAGCCCATGATGTGGGCGGTGATCATCTTCTTCGGCATTGCCTACGGACTTTCTCAGGCGATCTACTTCGCGCTGGCGATGAAGTACACCCAGCCGGCTATCGCCGCATCGATGTACTCGATTCTGATGGCGGTCACCAATATCGGGCAGGGCATCGGGTTGGGCATGGGAGGCGGGCTGGCCAATGCCGCCGGTTACCCGCTGACCTTCCTGGTTTTCGGAGCGCTGATGCTGCTGGTGATTCCCTTCTTCCCGGTGATCTTCGGCGGGCGCGGGCGCGCGGCTGTGAAAGGCGCATGACAAGCATTTATGTCACCCACTGTTCGCGCGATAAAGACCCCGGGCTGCAGCTATCAGGCCGGGAGGTGATCCCTGAGCAGCTTTATACCTCGGAAGGTCTGCAGCAGTTTATCCGTTTCTGCCAGGTGAAGGGGTATCCATGGGCGATCTTCTCAGATCATTACGGCGTGGTTTTTCCGGAAGAAAAAGTCAAATGGTACAGCAAGCCGCCGTCCACGGTGAACGAAGCGGAGTTTACGGTGCTGCTCGAAAACTTTCACGACAGGCTTTCAGTTTACAGTCAGGTATATTTTTATCACCGTGCTGATGAAACCCACCCGCTTTTCACCCGCGTCATCGACATGGCCAGGGAGCGGGGAATGAACATTGAGGAATTATCAGAAGAAACAATTAATCTCCAAACCGAATCACACAAAGGAGCGAGTATGGGACTCAGGCATTTTATTGATACGCAGGATTTCACCAAGAAAGAATTGCTTGATCTGATCGAATTGATCCGCCGCATCAAAGAAGCGGATAAGCAAGGCGCCAGCCCAAAGCTGCTGCAGGATGCCTCGCTGGCGATGCTGTTCGAAGAGCCCTCCACGCGTACGCGCATCTCCTTTGAAGTGGGTATCACCGAATTGGGTGGTCACGCGCTTTACCTCAAGCCCGGAGAAATTCATCTGGGAGTGCGGGAATCACTGGCTGATACCGCGAAGGTCATTTCGCGTTACGTGGATGTGATCATGGCGCGGACGCTTAAGCACGAAACCATTCTCGGGCTGGCAGAGCACGCCACAGTGCCGGTTATCAACGGGCTTACGGATTACAACCATCCCACCCAGGTGGTGTGCGATGTATTTACCATGATGGAGCACATGCAGCCGGGGAAGAAACTTGAAGACCTGAACGTTACCTTCGTGGGCGATGCCACCAATGTGCTGAGTTCGCTGATGCTCATTTGCACCCGGCTTGGCATGAACTTCACACACGCCGCACCCGTGAAGTACCAGGCGCCAAAACAGTGGCTGGATTGGGCGCAGGAGAACTGCCGCGTCTCCGGAGGCACGGTTCGGGTGACCGATGACCCGGTGGAGGCAGTGAAGAATGCTGACTTTATCTACACTGACCTGTGGTGGTGGGTCGGGCAGGAGGACGAGATCCCCGAGCGGCGCGCGGCTTTTATGCCGAAGTACCAGGTCAACATGGACCTGCTGAAACAGGCGCCCGCGCACTGCAGGTTCATGCACTGTCTGCCGGCTTCACGGGGTGTGGAGGCCACCGACGAGGTAATGGATTCGCCGCAATCGGTGATCTATGACCAGGCAGAGAACCGCCTGCACACCGAAAAAGGACTCCTGGTCTGGCTGGTATACCCGCGGCTGCAAAAACCCTCCAGGAAGTTCAAGAAAGAACAGAAAAAGGACGTGAAAAAATTTATCGAGGAGAAATTCCTGTCCGATTGATGTGCAGGTTGCTTGAGAGGAAACTACTATGAGCGCGTTGATCAGGTCCACCCCGCGGGTTGACGGCTTTCACATGCCGGGTGAGTTCGAACCGCATTCAGGCATCTGGATGTTGTGGCCGGAGCGCCCCGACAACTGGCGCGCTGGTGCTGCGCCCGCGCAGCGCGCCTTCGCGCAGGTGGCAGCTGCCCTCGCGCGGTTCGAGCCGGTGAGCATGGGTGTTTCGCAGGCGCAGTACCTGAACGCCCGCGCTTTACTGCCCGCAGCTGTGCGGGTGGTGGAGCTGTCGAGCAATGATTCATGGATGCGTGATTGCGGACCGACCTTAGTGAGCAGCGAAAAAAGTATCCGCGCTGTTGACTGGGGTTTTAACGCCTGGGGCGGACTGTACACCGATTACTCAGAGGATGAACTGGTGGCGATGAAGGTGGCTGAAATCGAGCGGGTCGACCGTTATAAGGCACCCCTGATCATGGAGGGCGGTTCGATCCACACTGACGGGCAGGGCACGCTGCTGACCACGCGCGAATGCCTGCTCAACCTCAACCGCAATCCGCAGCTCACCCAGGCGGAGATCGAAGGCTACCTGCGTGATTACCTGGGTGTAGAAAAGATCATCTGGCTGGCGCGCGGCATGTACCTTGACGAGACCAACGGGCACGTGGATAACATCTGCACCTTCTTGAGACCGGGCGAAGTGGCGCTGGCGTGGACGGAAGACCGCTCAGACCCGCAGTACGAGATCTCCCGCGAGAACGAAGAGATCCTGCTCGCCGCGGCTGACGCCAGGGGCAGGAGCTTGAAGGTGCACCGCATTCCGCTGCCCTCACCCGTTTACATTACCAGGGAGGAAAGCGAAGGTGTGCTGCCCGTGGACGGCACGCTGCCCCGTAAAGAGGGCGACCGCCTGGCGGCATCCTACGTGAACTTCGCTTTTTGCAACGGCGGAGCTGTGGTACCGACTTTCAACGACCCGATGGATGACGTGACGCTTGACCTGCTGCGCCGGTTGCTGCCGGAGCGGCAGGTGGTTGGGGTGCCCTCGCGTGAGATCCTGCTGGGCGGCGGCAATGTTCACTGCATCACGCAACAGGTGCCGGAAATTAAGGTCTGAGAGTAGAAAGTCGTTCGGTTAAATTAAGCCTAAAACCAAAACAAGCCGGTATTAACGACCAAATCGTCAATACCATTTCCCGCTTGACGATTTTCTACACACCCGTTTTATATCCAGCCGCGCTCCTGGTACATCCGGTAACCCGTTTCCAGCGCGTCATCGATCTGGTGCATAAGATCCGGCGTGAGCTTCTTGATGTGGAAGCAGGATTTACCCTTAAGCAGGCGCAGTAATTCCGGTTTGAAAAGGTTCTTTACCTCCGGTTCTGCGTAAACCGGCATGTAGTACAAGCCGACGTAACTCTTCTGGATGATCAATCCAGCGAAGAAAACCTCCTTGCGCTTGCGCCCTTCGATCACCAGGTCTTTTATTGACCACAGGTCATAATAACGTTCATTATCCTGCTTGTGAATGAACGGCGGTTCGTAGCGCTTCAACAGGGTGTGAAGCGAGGTAAAGATTTGATCCAGGTCACCCATGGTTCCTCCATAAATATCTTAACATAAAAAAGATTCCCCGCTCAGGCAGGGAATCCTATTGTATTGTTTGCGAATTCTTACAGGCTGGGGGCGAAAATACCCGAGAAGATCAACCACGCCAGGGTGGTTTTGGCAGCCAGGCTCAGGATGATGTAAACCCGTTCACCGTATAGGTAGTCTTTCCACGGACCGACCTTCTTGTACTGCAGCACCATGTTGATTGCGAAGATGTTGAAGAACACGAACAATGTCGGGACGATGGCGTAAACGAACGCCGGGGGCTTGGCGTCTCCGGAATTGACAGCGCCCAGGAAGTAAAGGAAGATCACGATCCATGGGGCGATGCCGGCGATGCTGCCGAAGATGAAGGATGCCCAATTAACCTTCTTGGTGTACTGGTTGTGGTACTCCATCATGATGCCGAACAGGTTCATGGAGGCGTTGACGAAGAAGGCCAGGATGATGGCGCCGATATCATTAACACCCACCAGCAGCCCGATGAGCACGATCATCAGCGAAGAGCTGAGCGCGTATTCGTAGAAGCGGACCGGGTTCATGCCCTTCTTCAATGCTTTTTCGTACCACTTGTAACCGAAGGTCGCCAGGAAGAAATGCGCTACAGCTGAGATGAGCAGGAATAGTGCGATGCCGATACCCAATGGAGCATCCCATATCTGTTGAGTATCCGCCACCAGCCCCCCCAGCTCGCGGTTAAAGGTCAGGTAATTGGAATAGACCGGGTAGGTCTCTCCGGGTGTGTCCACCACCAGGGTGATGATGAACATGAACACGCTCTGCACCAGGTGCAGGAACCCCATGATGAGGTTAAAGCGGCGCAGCTTTTTGATCTTGTTGTCGAAGGCGACATCCTCTTTTGCGATTTCTTTTGCCATTTGTTCCACTCCTTAGTTTGATATATATCCAATATACACCCGGGAGAGGTTATGTACAAGGTACTGTATAAGGTTTTGGGGTTAAGAGGTTACTTTTTGGGGTTTTTGAGGGAAAAAGGCTGGCGGTTGTTAGGACTGGTCAACCTGCTGCGGGTTTTCCGTTAAGAATACCCAGTTCCTGCAGATCGCTGCGTAGCTGAGGTGCATCCCTGAACAGGATCCCGGTAAAACCAAGCCGCCTGGCGGTGTCGATATTCACCTGCGCGTCATCGATGAAAACGCACTCGTCAGCATCCCGGCCGACACGCTGCAGGAAAATGCGGAAGATCTCCTCATCCGGTTTGGCCACGCCCGCCATTCCCGAGAGCAGGTAGTCATCCAGTTCCGGCAGGAAGGGATAGCGATGACGCAGTAGAGGGAAAGTCTCGGTGGACCAGTTGCTCAAACCGAATACAGGGTACCCCTCAGCTTTGACCTCGCGCATGATGTCAACGGTCGGTTGAAGCGCTTCGCCGGTGCATTCCATCCAGCGATCAAAGAATGCCCTCACCAGTTCCTGCTGGAGCGGGTATTTTTCCAGTAATTCCACTTTCATTTTGCTGAAGGGGTAGCCGGCATCCAGTTTTTTATTGAACTCGCTGAACTTTATTTCTTCCAGAAATTCGCGCACAGCCTCGTCAGAAGGGAGCAGCTTGCGGTAAAGGTGGTAGGGGCTCCAGTCGATGAGCACCCCGCCGAAGTCGAATACAATGGCTTTTTCCATAGAGCGGTAATTCTACCCGAAATCCGGTTTTAAATAAGTATCAAATTGAAATCAATGATTAGTAACCGGCCACCAGGGATCAGTGAATGGTAACCGTGCCGGAATTTTTCGGGTGGGATCAGTATCGTTAAGGCATGAGTACCTATTCGCCGATCACCAATTACGAATCACTGTTTCCTGATCACGGTTCACCGGGCTTTAGAATTCCGTAACCGCTTCTATCTTCACCTCGGGGTAGATCTGCCTGGGGGTTGGCGGCATGGGGTTGTACGCCCAATCCAGCTGAACAATGCCGCACTTGATGCCGGCGCTGCGCTTTGCCCCCTGGTAGGTGCCGCGCACCAGCACATCCTCCATGGTCAGCGCCATGCCGAACACCGCCACCGGTGTGTACGCCGGGATCTGCGCCAGCTCATCGCCGAACGCGCCAAAGGAAAAGATGAGATGCCCTCTATCGAGCGCCTGCGCCTGGATGAGCGGGATGATCACCGGGTAGCCATCTGCGTTGACGTAGCCCAGGAACTTGAGATTGTCGATCTTATTGAAAAAAGCCGCCGTCCAGGGGTTGAGGACGGGGGTTCGCTCCCGTTTGCGGCTGAGGGTTTTCGCGAGCATGGTCATCATCGCCGCGGGGATGATGCGGTTCATCGGCAGCGGGTGCACCCCTGTGTGAGCGACAAGGTTCATGTAATGCACCCGGTGCACACCAAAATAGGCGTTGTAGCGAAAGAGCGGGGTGTTGTTATAAAACTCGTAATCCTTGCCTGCATTGTCAGCGTGGGTGTAATCCGCGAATCCGCGCCAGAAGCGCTTATCCAGCCCCATCACCATGAAGCCGGTCCTGGGGTTGGCCAGAACATGTTTCTTGCTGGTGCCCTCCATGAACTGCCCCCACACCACAAGATCCGGCGCGCTGGCCATGAGCGTGGTGATGAGGGTGAGGTGCGGCAGCCCCTGCGGGTTGACCGTGCCCAAAATACCGACCTTCATCGCGGCCGACAGGTCCTGGATGTCCTGTTCAGAGAAACGGGTATGGGGGTAAAGGGAATTGTCCATGGCTCTCCATTCGCAAATTTTTCTCGAAAATATTATCCGGCTTTGGCAGCGCCGGTGACGAAGATGCGCGCCGGGTCAAAGCCGCCCGCCCCGGCCCACTTGCCCAGCTGCTGCAGCTCCTCAGCGCTCAAGAGCCTGGTTTCAGCGAACGCCCACTGCATGCCCAGGCGCTCGTACTTGTCGCGGCACAGGTTGTTGAAGGCGCACAACTCCCAGCGCTCCACAGTGCCATCGGGCGTTCCCGCCAGGTGCGCGCTGATCCCCATCAGGTTTTCGCGCGCCGTGGTGGCGCCTGGAATGAGCGGGGTGCGGATCCACAGGCGCTTCGCACCATCAGAAGCCGCCACGATCTCGCGCACCACCTCCAGGTTGGCGAGGATGCGCGTGTTATCCGCGCCTGTCCAGCGTTTATGTGCATCCGGGCTTATGAGTTTCAGGTCAAATAAAATGAGATCAGACTTTTCAACCAATTTTTTGAAAACAGCCGGATTGCACATCCCGCAGGTATCCAGCGCCACATGCACACCCTCGGCGTGCATGTGGTCCATCAGAGCGGCGCAGAATTCCGGTTGCAGCGTGGGCTCGCCGCCGGAGAGGGTGACCCCGCCGCCGGATTTTTCAAAATAGGCGCGGTCCTTTACTAGTTCAACGGTCAGATCCGCCGCGCTTACTTCCTTACCCAGCAGTTCCATCGCGCCAGCCGGGCAGGCCTCCACGCAGCGGCCGCACACGATGCACAGTGCACGGTCTCTGACAATGCCTTTCTGGGTATGCGTCAACCCGTGTTCTTCGCAGGCTTTAATGCAGCTTTCGCAGCCGATGCAGCGGTTGCCGATCCACTGCACCTGTTGCTGCAAGGAAAGACTCTCGGGATTATGGCACCACTGGCATTTGAGCGGGCAGCCCTTGAAGAACACGGTGGTACGAATACCCGGCCCGTCCTCGGTCGAGAGGCGCTGCAGATGCAGAATGGTGCCGGTGGCGGCGGAATTTTCTTCGGCCATTACATCTGGTGGCTTTCACGCGCGATGATCTCGTCCTGCAGTTCCTTCCCAATGGCGGTGAAGTAGGCATTGTAGCCGGTCACGCGCACCAGCAGGTGGCGGTAATCCTCGGGGTGCTGCTGCGCGTCGCGCAGCATGTCTGCGTTGAGCATGTTGATCTGCAGCGCGCTGCCGCCGTTCTCAATGTATCCGCGCAGGTAGGCTTTGAACTTCTCCTTATGCTCGGGATCGCGCAGGATGGAGGGATTGAAGGTGATGGTGTGGCTGCCGCCGTTGGGCAGCACGCTGAAATACTCCAGCCAGTCGCCCCTGCCGTCAGCCGCCTTGCCGCCGATGGCCTTGCCCACCGAGTTGGTGTTCGCGGTGGGCCCGTTGGAATCCGCACCGTTGGAGGGGCAGAGGGCGTTGGAAAGGAACTTGCCCTTGGCGCGCCCGTCGGGGCTGGCAGCGAGAATGTCGGAATAGGCGATCCAGTAGTTCCAGCTGAGCATGCCCGGCCTGAACTGGCGCCCGGTGGAGACGGTCTTGTGCTTCCAGGTTTCCTCTGTCCAAAGGTCCATCACCTGTTTGGCCATGGCATCGGCGTAGTCATCGTCGCGGCCGTACTTGAGGGCTTTGTGCAGCGCGATGGCCTGAAGTTTCTCGTGACCAACCCAGTTGTCGCGCAGCGCCTGCACCAGTTCTTGCATGGTGCAGACGCGCTTGTCGTACACCAGGTACTTGACCGCCAGCAGCGAATCCACGGTGGTGGCGAAAGTGACGCCTTCAATGGTGACGAAGCCGAGTTCCGCCCCGCCCTGGTTGATGTCCTTGCCGCTCTCGGCGCAGCCCCTGACCAGGCAGGAGACGTAGGGCGTCTGGAAGTACCTGGTGCGGATCTCCTCTGAGCGCTCGTAGGTCTCAACACTCTTGCGGATGATGTAGAGCGTCTGGCGGGCGTAGGCCTCCCAGAACTGCTCCCAGGTGGTGAAGGACGCCGGGTCGCCGGTATCCTCGCCGTCGCGGCGCGGTTTTTCCGGCTTGCCGGTGAGCGCGTCTACCACCGGGTTGAGGTCGTAACCGCCGGTGAGGGTCAGCTCGACCGCTTTGAGCAGGTTCAAATTATCGTCCACGGTGCCGGAGCGGTCGTTGCCGACCATGGTGTTCTCCAGGCAGCCCACGGGGGCGTACTCGTGCACGTTCTCCGCGTTAATGAGGTGCTCCACGCCGGCTTTGCGCGCTTCCAGCATCATACCGGCCATCGAACGCTCATCGAAATTCAATAAAAATGGCGCGCCCTGGCTGGAGGCGACCATGTCGACCACTTTCGTTAACAGGTTATCGGGTGTGCCGCGGTGCAGGCGCACGTTGGGCTTGGGTTCCAGGATGGGCGTCATTTCGTCGATGACCTCGAGCATGGCAAAGGTCAGGTCGTTGGTCATGTCGACTCCGCCCCTGCCCACCCCGCCCAGGGTGAGCAGCTGCCCATAGCCGGCGGTGATGCCCTGGTTGCCCCCGGTCTGGATCATGGCGTCATAGGCGGTGTTGCAGTGCACCCAGAAGCACTTGAGGATCTCCTTGCCGAACTCGCGCTCCATGCCCTCATCCAGCGACTTTTCCCACAGCGGGTTCAGGTACTGGTCAATGCGCCCGAAGGAAACGCCGGGACCGGGGTAGCATTCGTCGGACATGATGAGCATGTGCGTCAGCCACAACGACTGCACCGCCTCCCAGAAAGTGGCGGCGGGCTCCCAGGGCACGCGCGCCAGGTTGCGCGCCATCTGTTCCAGTTCCACTTTGCGCGCGGGATCGGGTTCGTCGAGCGCCATTTTCACCAGCAGGTCGTGATATTCCGCGGCCAGGTCGCGCGCCATGGTGGACGCGGTGAGCATCGCGCGCAGCTGCGCGCCTTTCCTGCCCTGCCGTTCTGCCGGAGAAAGGGCGTCGTAATGCTTTTGAATGTCCGCGTGGATGGCTTTCCAGCCGTGTTCGATGACGCGCGCGTAGCCCGGCACCAGGTGGCCGCTGGTGGCGCCGGTGTTGCCGTAGCCGTGGTTGTGGAACCACAGCATGGCGGCGCGGGCGCCGTTCTTACCGTAGATCATTTTATCGTAGGCTTTCGCCTCCTGCTTATTGAGACAATGCGAGACCATCACGTTGAAGCGCGCGCCGGCCAGCAGGTCGCCGGGCAGGATTTCGATTGGATGGTACTTAACCAGCACTTCCTTCATGAACCAGGCGCGGCGTTCCGGCAGGCTCCAGCGCCAGAAGTCCGGGTGCAGATCAACCGGTCTGGCGAGCTGCTTGAAGGAGGAGCGGAAAGTGGGGATGTAGAAATAGGTCTCGGGGACGATGTAAAAGGAAAGCTCGTTGTATTGAAAGTCCCACGGCGTGCCGGTGGTGTACGAAATGTACTCGTTGTTCCACTTGCGGTTGACGCCCTGGAAGTAATAATCGCGCAGCCAGCGCACGCGCGGAGAGAGGTTCTTTGGCGCTTTGATCTCGAATTTGGCTTTTTCGGCGGTCAGGGTGGTCATGGGGTTTTCCTCCTGGCTGGATGCAAGGGATTTTTTGTGATGGTGATTGAGTTGGTGTTACTCTATTATAGCGCCGGAAATTTAACCGGTTGTAAGGTGGGTTGAAAATCCACCAGAAAGAGTTCTCTCGCTCCCACACCAGTTTTTTGCAACCTGCCCGTTTCACCACCAACCCAATCGGGAATAAACCCATGAAAAGGTTGTTATAAACCTTTTCATGGGTCAGCCCGTAGACCGTAGCATCTGTTGATAAGCCAGACCCAGTGAAGAAATAAATTCCGCCCTCTACTCTTGATCTGCGGTAATCAGGCATGAAAAAATTGTTCTAAAAATTAACATAATGGTGGGAGTTTGATATGCTCGATGGAAGCGAAGCGTACAACCCACCCTGGGCCAGTATCGCCTGCGCTCTCGGGTACAATACATTAAAACCATAAACAGGAGTAAATTATGAAAACCATCGGCCTCATCGGCGGCATGAGCTGGGAATCGACCCTCGAGTATTACCGCATCCTAAACCAGACGGTAAAAGAGAGGCTCGGCGGGCTGCATTCGGCCAAATGCATCCTGTACTCGGTGGAATTTGCCGAGATCGAGGTGTTGCAGCGCGAAGGCAGGTGGCAGGAGGCGGCGCAGTGCATGTTGGAGGCGGGGCGTGCGCTCGAGGCCGCTGGGGCGGATTTCATTGTGCTGTGCACCAACACCATGCATAAACTGGTGCCTGAAATCGAAGCCGGAATCAACATACCGCTGCTGCACATCGCTGACGCCACCGCTGAAGCCGTCAAGGCCGCGGGCATCACGCGGGTGGGGTTGCTGGGAACGCGCTTCACCATGGAGCAGGATTTTTATAAAGAACGGCTGAGCGGAAAGCACGAGCTGGAGGTGCTCATCCCCGATGCGGCTGACCGTGAGATCGTGCACAACGTCATCTACAACGAACTCTGCCTGGGCGTAGTGAAGCAGGAATCCAGGGACCAGTTCAGCCGGATCATCGACAGGCTGGCAGCCGCCGGGGCGCAGGGAGTGATCCTGGGCTGCACCGAGATCGAGAGCCTGGTACGACCGCAGGACAGCGTGCTGCCGGTCTTCGCGACCACGAAGATCCACGCTGAGGCGGCGGTGGAATATGCTTTAGTTTGAATCAAATGCTTATTGTATTTTAAATATATATTTCTATAATGAGATGTAGAAATGATTTGGTTTATCCAGCCAAGTATTTCCGCCGAATTCATGCGCAATTTGGGAGGAAAAATGACCACCAATTTTTTTGACAATATTCAAAAGTGGCAAATTGAGCGCAATGGTACACAAGGATTGCTTCCAGCTTTTTATTTCGACAATCTCTTTCTAACAGGTGTTTATTCTGCCTCTACAAAGAGGGTAAGGGAGTTGATTCCCCATACCGACCTTCACCCGGTTGAACTCTGGCCTGGGCGATGCCTGGTTGCTTTTACTGCTTTTGAGTATCGCAAACCTGAGATCGAACCATATAATGAATTTAGTATTTCATTTATTGTTAGCTACAAGAAAATCCCGATTCCAATCATTTCAGCGATAAAAGCATTTTCATCATCCGTTTTGGCAGTTTATGTCTGGCAACTTCCTGTGACTACAGAGGCTGCCCGCACCGGGGGTGTAGACTTTTATAATTACCCGAAGTTCCTCTCCGATATTCGATTTATCAAGACAAAAGATACTGTGACCTGTATCCTAAAGGATTCAAATACGGAAATTCTGAGGATGATTGGTAAGATTATTCCAACAAAGGAAGTATCTCCCATCCGGTATGTGTCGTACACCGTAATGCAAAATAACCTTTTAGCGATCAACACACTGGTCAACCCTCTTGAATTTGGTGTTTCGAATCACAACGATGATGTGGTCATTCAGATTGAAAATGAACATCCGCTTGGTCAGGAGATTAACAAACTAGGGCTTGGAAAACACCCTTTGTCATACCAATTCAGTCCTCGCAATGAATCGATCCTATTTCCTGCCCGAAACGTTAGAGATTTGTAAAGACCGAAAACAGAAAAAGATGAATGACCCTCGCTGCAAGGCGAGGGCCTGAGACTTCTTTCAGTAGTGGGTTGGTTGAAAACCCACCAAAAATCTGTATTGACATCGCACCGTATTTTTGTATTAATCTATAATATTTAATAATTGAGATATCGATAGAGGGTTAAGCCATGCTTAATGTATTCAGCTATCTGATCGTTTGCCTGCTTCTCATGGGATGTGCGTCTAAAACCAACGCACCCGCACATTCACTTTCGAGCGATCCACTTGCCTCGCCCATAAGTACCGCGACACCTACGCCTTCACCATCCATGACCTCTGCCCTTCAAGAAACACCTCATAATGAAAATGAATCTTTGTCAGTAAATTCTAGCACCATAGCCCCTATGATCACAACATCACCCCAACCAGTAAAAAAAGAGATAAGAATTATTGTTTTCCATGATTTCAATGCAAACGAGATTTTTGATGACGAATTTGAATATTTGGTTATAGGAGCTGAAATTAAGGCAGACAACTATTCATGCATTACTGATTATGAGGGTAATTGTCTCCTTGGTTATTACAATGAATTACCAGTAATAAAAATAAATATACTGAACGAGAAATTTGCGAATTTGAGATACGTTTTTTATGAAAATCAGATAATTAAGACAGGACACAAATTTAAAATTATTGACACCGGGAAGCCACAAATTTCTATTGGCTTAGGCGAGGGACCTTTCGCCATCCCCCTTAAGGAAAATTCAATTGGACATTATTTTGATGGAAAAGGTAATTATGGTAGAGAAAGGCCTGACGGAACACATCATTATGCTATTGATATTCGAATTGCCGGTGAAGGCCCACAACCCGTTTTTGCTGTAGCAGAAGGGGATATTGGCGATGAAAGTTTTGGAGATTGTAACAATGTTGTCATCTACGTAAGAGATGAAATTGGTGAGTACAATATAAATACTGGACATTTAACCGAGATAATAGTTAAGCCTGGTCAACATGTGCATAAAGGAACAATTATTGGCTATATAGATCCAGCAATATATGAAAATAATATCAATGGGACAAATGAAAAGGGGGAACTCAATTATATTGGTCCCAACATTGCAGCGTGTACCAACAATCCGCACCTGCATATGGGAGTATACGGTCCTGGAGGTAACGAAGGAGAAGGGGGATGGGGATGGTTAAATGTTCTTGAGTTATTTGCCAAATCGAATGAGTTCTACGCTATGGAAGAATAGTCTGTAGGTCGGGTTGAAAATCCACCAAAAAGAACTCTTTCACTCCCACACCAGCTTTTGCAGCCTACCCTCATCACCGCCAACCCAATCGGGGTCATAAACCCCCACTTTCACGTCCTGGCGAAACTTGAATATGGCCAATCCACGGCTAGTATCCTAATACCATGTTTGATCCAAAAACAACCCATGAAAAGGTTGTTCTTGACCTTTTCATGGGTAAACCCACCCTGCCAGAATCAACCCCTCTCCAGTGTTTGGGAGAGGGGTAAAGGGGTGATGGAAAAAGTAGGGACGTTTCATCCCGCTCATGCAAATAATTCGGGGACGATGTGAATCGCCCCTACTACGTAATGGATTCGATCAATATGTAAGGTTCTTGGCGTCTGCCTTCACGCGCTTCTTGAACACCACATACGTCCACACCTGGTAGGCCAGCACCACCGGCACCATGATGGCGGCGATGATGGAGATCACCTTCAACGTGTAGGGCGCGGAGGAGGCGTTATAAATGGTCAGGCTGTTGGCCGCGTCCGTGCTCGAAACCATCACATTGGGGAAAAGTGCGGCGAACAGCGCGGCAACCGTCAGCACCACGGCCAGGCTGGAGCAGATGAACGCCCAGCCCTCCTTCTTTTTACCCATCATCACGCGTGAGACGACCAGCGCGGCTGCGGCCAGCACCGGCAGGATGGCACTGAGTACGCCTTTGGCTGAGAACGCGGAGGGCGTGAACAGAAGCGCGGCGAACAACCCCAGTGCGAACAGCAGCGCAGCGGGGAAGTACGTGCGGGCGGCGTTGTGCGAGCGCTCGCGCAGCCCCTCGCTGAGCTTAAGGCTGAGGAAGTTGGCACCGTGAAATAGGAAGAGCATCACCACCGCCAGCCCGCCCAGCAGGCTGATGGGGTTGAGCAGGGTGAAGAACCCGCCAGTGTACTGCATATCGCCGTCAATGGGTACGCCACGCACCAGGTTGGTGAAGACCACGCCCAGCAGGAATGCGGCAAAAAAGCTGGAGATGGCGATGGCCCAGTCCCAACCGTAGCGCCAGCGCGGAGCGGACAGCTTGCTGCGGAATTCAAACCCTACACCGCGTACGATGAGGGCGAATAATAACAGGAAGAACCCGAGGTAAAAACCGCTGAACAGCGTGGCGTACCACTGCGGAAAAGCCGCGAAAGTGGCGCCGCCGGCTACGATCAACCACACCTCGTTGCCGTCCCAGTGCGGGCCGATGGTGTTGATAATGGCGCGGCGTTCCACGTCCTTGCGCCCCAGCGAGGGCAGCAGCATGCCCACCCCGAAATCAAACCCTTCGAGGAAAAAGAAACCGGCGTACAGGATGGCGACCAGGATAAACCACAGGATGTTGAGGTCCATCATTTTCCTCCTTTTTTCTTTGTTTCGACTTCACCCGTGATGGGAACGGAATCCATGTCGCCGGCGCTCAAACCCTTTTTCGCGAACTTCACCAGCAGGTAAAGGTCGATCACCATCAGCGCGGCGTAGATCAGCACAAAGCCGATCAGGCTGATGAGCACTGTGGCAGGGGTCAGGTTGGGGCTGACGGCGTCTTTGGTCTGCATCAACCCGTGCACCACCCAGGGCTGCCTGCCGGTTTCCGTCAGCAGCCAGCCGGTGGTGTTGGCGACGTAAGGCAGGAAGATGATCCACACCAGCCAGCCGGAACGCCTGATCCACTTCTCCGGGTACTTCTTCCAGGCGATGATCAGCGCGCCAAGGCTGAGCAGCACCATCAGCAACCCCGCCCCCACCATCGCCCTGAAGGTCCAGAAAGCGATGGGGATGTTCGGGATGTAATTCCCGGGTCCGTATAGCTGCTCGTATTGCGCCTGCACCTGGTTCAGACCCTCCACCTCGCCTTCCCACTTGAAGAAGTACAGGAAGCTGAGCGCTTTGGGAATGGTGATCGACCAGGTGGTCTTGCGCCCCTCCTGGTCAATGCCGGCGATCAGGTGAAAGTCCGCCGGGTCAGCCGTTTCGTAATGAGCCTCAGAGGCGGCCGCGGCCATGGGCTGCACCTCGCGCAGGTAAACCCCTTGCGCGTGCCCGGCCCCGCCCACCGCCACTGCTGAGATCAACCCGATGACGGCGGATAGAACGAAAGATTTCCGAAAGGCTTCTTCATCCTGTTTCTTCACAAGATGGTAGATGCTGAACCCGAGCATAAAGAAAGCCGCTGTCACCAGTCCGGCGAAGAAAGTATGCAGGAACAGGTAAAGCGCGCGCGTGTTGCCCAGCAGCGCGCCGAAATTGGTCATCTGCGCGCGTCCGTTGACGATCTCGTAACCAACCGGGTGCTGCATGAAGCCGTTGGCCGCCAGGATCCAGAAAGCGCTCAGGTTGCCGCCAATGGCCACGATCCACATCACCGCGGCGTGCAGTTTCTTCGAGATGCGTTCCCAGCCGAAGATCCACACGCCTAAGAATGTGGATTCAAGGAAGAAAGCCAGCAGCCCTTCCACCGCCAGCGGAGCGCCGAAAACATCTCCCACGAAACGGGAGTATTCCGACCAGTTCATACCGAACTGGAACTCCATCACGATGCCGGTGACCACGCCCATGGCGTAGTTGATAAGGAAAAGCTTGCCCCAGAACTTGGTCAGGCGTTTGTACATCGGGTTGCCGCTTCTCACGTACATGGTTTCGAGGATGGCGACGAACCAGGCCAGACCGAGCGTGAGCGGTACAAAAAAGAAGTGATAGATGGTGGTGAGAGCGAACTGCCAGCGGGAAAGAACAACAATGTCCATAAGAGGCTCCTTTTAGGAGAGGTGCGGCGCGTTAAAGCGCCGGCCAGAAACCGGGTGTGAATAAGCGCAGCAACGTGTCGATGAGGATGGCAAGCAGCAGCAGGTTGCTGAACAGGCGGTTATGGTAGAAGGTGAAACCCGCGAACCAGGTCGGCCAGTACTGCCATTCCTTGGGCGGTTCCTCGGGGCGCGGCTTGGTGTGCACACCGATGGCATAAAGCAGGCGCTTGCCGGCGAAGAACACGATGAGCAGGATGGGAGTGAAGTAATGGCTGATGAAGACCAGGTAGAGGATGAGGAGGTAAATGAGCGCGAGAACGATCATATTGATAACGCGCGCGGCTTTCTCTCCGACGACCACCGGCAGTGTGCCGACTTTCTTTTTCCTGTCTTCAGGCGCTTTATCGATGTGCTTGCCCAGGTTGATGCTCACCACGCTCAATCCCCAGGGAACCGCTGCCAGCGCTACCGGCCAGACGTGTTCGGTCGCGCCTTTTGCCAGCACCAGGAATACGGCTGCCACCATCACCGGTCCCCAGATGAGGAATATGGAGATCTCACCCAGGGCGATGTGTTTGAGCGGCCAGGTGTAAAGCAGCAGCACCAGCGCGCCAACCGCAAACAGGATGATGATGTTGAGTGAGAAGTTGGTGTAGAACAGGGCGAAGATTCCCGTCAGGATGGCGAGGGACCCGCTGATGGCGAACCAGCGGAACTGCTGGTCTTTGGTCCAGAACTTCTGGATAAGCGGATGAACGCCGTACTGGGTGCGGAAGTAGTAATCAGTGTCAACGCCGCGCGAGAAATCAGTGTAATCGTTGAGAAAGTTGTTGGTGCCGTGGGCGATGAACAGGCCGATGGTGATGATCACCCAGGCTAAAATGGACATTCCCCAGTTGCCGGTGAAGTAGCCGTGCCTGAGCGCCAGCAGTCCGCCGATGGCGCAGGAGTACAATGTGACAATGGTCACCGCGGAGCGGGTGGCAATGAGCCATTTAGAGATCGCGTCCAGCCCGTCCCATTCCTCCTTGCTGTCCATCTTTACAAGGGTGGAAAGGGCTTTCTTCCACATGGAGAAATTGACCTTCATTCTTACCCCTCCTTCTGTCACTGCCGAACATGCGTGTTTTGGGATCGTGTAACCTGATTATATCCAAAATTATCCTGCGTGCTTTACGCAGAAGGGCCGGGATTCAATCCCGCTCAACGGGAAGGGTGACGGGAGTTTGTGCCTTTATGGATTGCGGGATGACAATGCGGCGGGCGACGAAGAAGTTGATCACGGCGATGAGCATGCCCAGCAGGAACACGTACTGGAACCCGAAGTTGTTCCAGATGACGCCGCCCAGCAGTGCCACGCTGATGGAGAACACGTGGTCAATGCTGATCGAAGCTGAAAGCGCCGGTTGGATATCCGCCGGGTCAAGGGCGATCTTTTTCATATAAGTAGAGCGCGCCATGCTGACGGAGAAGAGCATCTGGTCAAGCAGGTAGCAGACGCATACCACAATGAAGGCGGTGTTTTCAGGAAGCACTGACCGGGAGAATCCGTACCCCAGGCAGACGAAGATCAACGCCACCGCTTCGGCGCTTAATATCATACGTTCACCATAGCGGTCGATCGCCTTGCCGAGGAAGGGTTGAAAGAGGATGCCGATGACGCCGCCAATGGTCACCAGGGTGGCGATGGTCTGGGTGGGCTTGTTAAAAATTGTAACGATCACCCACGGGGCAAATGTGATAAAGATCTGTTTGCGTGACCCCGCCAAGACGGCGAGGGCATAAACCAGGGTGTACTCTTTGCGTAATTTTAAAAAAGTACGCGGGGGGGCGGATTTTTCAGGTTTCATCAGGAACATCAGCACGGCTGCCGCGGTGAAAACCAGGGCCGCGATGGTGAAACTGTGCTGGTAGGTGAACCCGAGGAATTTAAAACCGATGAAAACGAGAAAACTGCCCGCGATCGTTGCCAGGTTGCGGATGGCGTTCAGCTGCCCCAGGCGGCGGCCGGTCCTGCCATCTGCGGCCAGTTCCATACCGATGGTCGTGGCAACCGGCATGAAGAGGTGGTTGCCGTTGCTGTAGATGAACAGGAAGATCACCATCAAACCGTAGCTTGAGGAGGAAAAACCGATGAGAAAGATGCCCAGCGCAGCCAGCAGCATGGCAAAGGCGCCCAGGCGGCGGCTGCCCAGGAACCACAGCGCCGCGGAGACAAACAGCACAATGACACCTGGGAACTCGCGAGGAAACTCCAGGAAGGAGCGTTGGAACCCGTTAAGTGAAAAAGTGTCGTTGAGGAAGTTGTTCAGCGTTGAATCGACCAGGCTGGCGGCCATGCCCACGGCGAAAGACGCCGTGATGAACAAGGCAAGTTCGCGTGAAATATTGCTGATGCGTGAGTGCAGTGTCGCGGGCTTCAACGCTTTTCGAACCTATTTGCGGTCGCTCGCAATGAGAATTTTCAAAGCCTCGATTGCCACCTTGATCACCCGGTCAGCGTCGAATTCAGCCATGTGTTTGGAGGCATCTTCCTCGTCCACTTCGGCCAGGTCAGATTCATTGATCACCAGCATTACACCGCCGGCGCGTTTGCGGTAAATTGAAGAGAGAATAAAGAGCGCCGAAGATTCCATTTCAGAGCAGGCGGCGCCGCCGGCGATATAGGCGTTCCAGCGTTCCGCCAGGCGGGTGGGCATGGGCATGCGCGTGCGTTCCACCTCGCCATAAAAGGAGTCTTTGGATTGCGCGACGCCTGTGTGCGACCTGAACCCGAGACGCCGCGCGCCTTCGCGCAGCGCGTTGATAACTGCAATATCCGCCACAGCCGGGAATTCGATGGGCAGGTAGTAGGGAGTGGTGCCTTCATCGCGGATGGCGGCGCTTACCACCACAACATCACCCGTATGGATGTACGGCTGCATCGAGCCTGAGGAACCCACCCGGATGAGCGTATCTGCGCCGTTCTCCACCAGTTCCTCCACGGCGATGGCAGCGGATGGACAACCGATGCCTGTGGAAACCACCGAGACCTTCTCGCCCAGCAAAGAACCCGTCCAGGTGACGTATTCGCGGTTTTGCGCCACGAAGTAGGGATTGTCGAAATAGCGGGCGATCTTTTCGCAGCGCGCCGGGTCTCCGGGCAGCAGCACATAGCGCCCGATATCACCCTCCTTAATATGCAGATGAAACGCCAGACCTTCTTCGTTTTTCATGATGACCTCGTCCGATTTTGCTGAAGTTGAATTATAGCAGGATTATGCCGCGGGTAAAACAGCAGCATTAACCTCTCGAGGGTGGATATTAATCGAGTCAGGAACAAAACTGTTTGGGATTTCTTAAATGGTCTTAATCCCGTATGTATCCGCCAGCACCTGCTCCAGGCTGGGTTGGATGCTCAGCAGATCAGTGATGTGAAAGCGGCAGGCGGCCTTGATCAATTTATCGGGTTCTCCCTGCAGCACACAACGCAGTTTATTGCCCTCGATGGTGAGATTACGGATATTGGGTATTTCGGCAAAACCATCCTTCGTGACAGCGTCGGCGAAGCGCATTTCGATCACTCTTATCGCCCGGGAGCGCAGCTGGATGCCGCGTTCCACCGCAACCAGCTTGCCGCGATGGATGATGGCAACCCGGTCGCAGATGCGCTCCATCTCGGCCATCGACCGCGAAGTAATAAAGACGGTGCGGCCGTCTTCACGTGCTTCGGCGATCAAGCGATAGAAAACATCCTGGATGGCGGGCTTGAGTTCATACGTGGGTTCATCCAGTATCAATAGCTCCGGCCTCGGAATGAATGCCTGGAGCAGGTCAAAAACCTGGCGGTCGTGGGTAGAAAGCGTGGCAGCCGGTTGGGTCAGGTCAAGGTCCAGCTGATCTGTCAGTTTCTGAATATCCGTCCACAGCATGCCGCCGGGCTGATGCCCCTGGGAACGCAGCAGTTCTGCGACCGTCAGGCGGCTGGGGGTGGGATAGTTGCCGGGGAAGAAGCCGGTGCGCTCACGGATCTGGCGGCTTTCGCGCTGACTGTCGAGGCCGAACACCATCAGGTTGCCGCTGTTGGGTCTGAAGTACCCGGCGAGCAGGCTGACCAGGGTGCTTTTACCGGCGTGGTCATTCCCAAGCAGGCCGAAGATCTCGCCCGGTTCCACTTCGAACGAAATGTTCTCAATACCCGGTCGGTGGCTGTATTTTTTTGTTACCTTTTCTGCTTTGATGACAAAATAACGCATACCGGCCTCCATTAGTAAGGTGGGATAACCGCGAACGCGGTCTGCCACAGCATGACTTGTGATCGTAAAGCCGGATAAGAAAACCGGCTGGTAGCGGAAGCACCAGCCGGCAGCGTTAGCGTGCCTTATGGATCAGGGATTACTGATCAGGCGGGTACTTCCTTTTCACACCCTGACCCCTGCGGTCGCTCAGGTGCATTATTCTTTTCAACGTACGTGGACAGCCCTAAGATTCCCCTGGGACTAAGGGGAGGCACATCCTTGGTACTGCCCGTTTCTTCCGATTGCATCAGGAACCCTTTCTGCTTGGTAATTGGTTGCAATACAAGCGCGGTTTCTACAGGTTCATTTTAGTATCTCAAAACACTAAAGTCAATAGGAGTTAAGTAAATTAACGGTATGGATTTCTTACCAATTCATAATCAACGCCGGCAGGGTCGCTCTTTTTTTCCTCGAACCCGTTCTTTACCAGCACCTTGCGCGAAGCGAGATTTCCCTGTATTACACCGGTGGCGGTGATCTTTTTACATTTAGGGTGATTGAATGCCCAGGTGATCATAGCGCTAACCGCTTCGGTCATGTAACCGCGGTTTTGGAAGATGCTGTTGATTCCATACCCGATCTCCACAGCACCGGTTTTATCAGGGGTGCCTTTGAATCCGACGAGACCCGCGCCAATGCCCTCTTTTTTTATCACGATCAACCAGTAGGTAAACCAGGTGTGTACTAAAGCTGATGCCTTGTGCATTTTTGCGATCTTCATTCGCACAGCGCGTTCAGCGTCTTCGCTGAACAGGTCAGAGACCAGGGGCAGGTCCAGGTCGGCGGATAGCTGCTTGATGGATACCAATCCGGTTTCAAGCTGCTGCAGCGTCAGGGGGATCAATTCCAGGCGTTCGGTTTGGATCATTGCTGCTCCTTTTGTCATTATCAGTCTACAGAGATTGAGGAGCAAAGTCAATAATATTGGTTGTTGATATAATCCTCTCATCCTCGCGAAAGAAGGGAAAACTGACATGACTGCGACCGTCTATTATGGATCACCCCGCCAGGCGCGGCTCGAAGCCAACGAATCACTGCCGGCAAAACTTGACCTAATCCTCGAAAGATTGCACCTGCGCGACCGGGTGAAGGATGAACTGGTCTGCCTGAAACTGCACGTGGGCAACAATATCGGTTACTCCACCATCCACCCGATCTTCGTGCGGAAAGTGGTGAAAGCCATCAAGGACGGTGGAGGAGAACCCTTCATCGTGGATGTGGATTGGGATGTGGAAGGCTGCGAGTCGCGCGGGTATACCAACGAGGTGCTGGGTTGCCCGGTGTACCCCAGCGCCGGCCTGCATGAGCGATATTATTACAGCCACGAATGGGAATACAAGAACATGAAGACCTGGAAGGTCGCGGGCATGGTTGAGGACGCCGGTTTCCTGGTCAACTTCGCCCATGTCAAGGGGCACCCCTCTTGCGGGTTCGGGGCGGCTTTCAAGAACATCGCGCTGGGCTGCATGGTCGGCGAGACCCGCGGGCAGATTCACGATACCAATCACTATGACCGTTACTGGTTCAAGGAAAAATGCCGTGACCGGGTAGTGATGCAGCAGATCGTTGACTCCTGCCCCTTTGGTGCGGTCGTTTTTGATAAGAAAGACCCTGAAGAACTGCACCTGCATTTTGAACCCTGCAACCAGTGCATGCGCTGCCAGCAGGCAGCCCCGCCGGGAAGCCTGCTCATCCAGCCGGCCAACTTCCATGCGTTCATGGAAGCGGTCGCCATCTCCACCGCCATCACCCTATCCACATTTGAGAAAGGTAAGACCACGCACCTGGCGCTGGCCACGCATATGACCCCCATGTGCGACTGTTTTGGCTTTACCACCATGCCCATCATGCAGGACGCCGGCATATTTGGTTCGGATGACATCGTCGCGCTGGATAAAGCGGTGCTGGATGTGACCGCGAAGCTGCCGTTGATCGAAGAAAACATACCAACGAGCCTCGAGGTGCAAAAGCACGACGGGCATCCCTTCGCGCAGCTGCACGGCAGGTTTAAGGATCCTTACGTGACAGTGCGTTACGCTGAAAAACTCGGGCTTGGCAGCCAGGAGTATGACCTGGTGGATGTGCTACCGGTGGATGACCTCAGCCCCAGGACAAAAGGTTTTTACATCTCCGCGCAGTAAGGGTGTGAAATGTTCTGAAGCCGGGGCGGGTACAACGCCCCGGCTTTTTTTTATGTCATGGATTCAGTTTGCATGTCCACCTGAAGCGCATTCAATAATTTTAACAACACTTCCCGGCGCTGTTTAAGCATATTCTTGTAATTGTAATTATCGGTGTCCGCGATTTCTTGGCGGAGGTCTGATATACAGGTATCCAGTAATTGAAGCAGGATCGTTCTTTCTTCTTCATTGACTTGAAGATACACCATGGATCCTCCTTTCATAAAAAAAGCTGTCCAATATTGGACAGCCCGGTAATGAACTGGCGTGATGTGAGATCTGAGAGCTATCAGTGAAGGATTCTTCTACTTTCAGTATAGGAAGATGAACAGCTTAAGTCAATAGTCTGGCGGGTATTAGAGAGTCATTTCATAAACGCGATAGCGCCGCAGGGGTTTTGCTCCCAGCTTTGAGATGGCGTTGTTCATGCGGTCGTTGTCTTCCAGTACGTAATTGATCTCCAGCCGCAGTTTTTTGGAGTAGATGGCTTCATAGGTGGCGCGGTAAAGCAGGGTGTCAATGGCTTTGCCCTGCCATTCAGGGATCACCCCCAGCGCCCACATACGGTACCGGTTCAGACGCGGCAGCATGAAGAGCATTTTAAAGATCCCGAAGGGCAGCAGGCGCCCGTTGAGCCCCTTGAGCACCCGGTTGATATCCGGCAGGCTCATGGCAAAGCCGATCGGCGCATTACGCTCGTCTTCAGCGATGAGGATCGCATCGGGGTTGACGATCTGCTTCATGTCCCGCGCCATCGCCCGCGCCTCCTCCTCGGTGACCGGGTAAAACCCCCAGTTGTCGCAGATCGACGCGTTGGCCAGCCGGGTGATGGTGAGCACGTCTTCCTCGAGACGTTTCATGTTCACCGGCCGCACGTGCACGCGGTAACGCTGCCTTACTTTGTCCGTCAGCTGCAGGATGCGCTCGGGCACCCGGTAACTTTCATGGCAGTCGATAATGTACACCAGCAGGTCCTTTGCCTTCAGCATGCCAAAACCGGTCAGCAGGTCGTTATAGAAGGGCGGGTTGTAAGGGGCAAGGATCACGGGTTCCGGTGTGAAACCTTCCACCACCAGCCCCCACTCCTGCGAAGCAAAACTCCACGGACCGCGCATGATCTTCATCCCTTTACTTCGCAACCAGTCCTGTGCGGCAGTAAACAGCGCATTGGCCACCCGGGCATCATTAATGCTTTCAAACGAACCGAACAGACCGATCGGCTGCTTCCAGTGTTCCAATGCCAGATGGTCGATGAAAGCGGAGATCCGTCCAACCACCTTGCCCTCAAGCCTGGCGAGAAAGAGTTGATACTCGCAATGCCTGAGCATGGGGTTGCGCTCCGGTGCATACTGCGCGCGCTGCTCTGAACGCAGCGGCGGGATCCAGGTGGGGTCAGCGCGGTAAAGACGGTAAGGCAGGTCAATAAAGGCTTGCAGGTCGCGCTTGCTGCTGACGGGTGTGATCTCCATACCGCCTCCGGGATTTCTGTACTATCGAACCGCTGTCAATATCAGGTTGCCGCTGGAACCGGGAGAAAACTCATCCCCTGCCATGCTGCCATAGGCGCGCACATTCTCAAATCCCGCGCAAGCCAGTGCGCTCTCCAGTTCTACGCGCAGCTGCGGGCGCAGGCGGGTGCTGGCGACAGCCGATTGCCACCCCCTTTTATTTTCGTTCTTAAGCGTGACGATGTTGAATTGGATCAATCCGTCATCCTGGAAATCGTAGAAGCGCTGAAAGATCCATTCACCATTCTCTTCGCGATGCACCTGCGGTTCCATCCAGCGTTCACGGGTCTGCATTACCTGGTCAAAGTTGCGGTTTTGTATGAGCAGCATCCCGCCGGGGCGCAGGCAGGCGGCGAAATCGCGCAGCGCCGCTTCAAGCTCAGCCGCGCTGAGCAGGTGCGGCAGTGAGTTGCCCAGGCACAGCAGCAGGTCAAAATGTTTCTCTCCGAACACAGCTGTAAGCTGACCGAAACCGGCGGTCTCAAATTGCACCACTGACCCGGCTTTTACGGCGTTCCTGCGGCTGATCTCTACCATTTGTGGAAAGAGGTCTGCAGCGCTGACATGATGACCCAGCCGGGCAAGTGCGATGGCATGCATCCCTGTACCGCAGGCGCTGTCAAGAATGTCCAAGGGTCTACCCGCTTTTTCTTTTAGATCCTTCAGCAACCTCTCGATAAATGGCATTTCGTATGCCAGGCGGTTTTCCCAGTTGACGAAGCGGTCGTAATCTGATGAAAGGGTTTCGTACATGACGCACTCCAAATTCAACAATTTTCTTAGCCCCGGCTTCCATTACCAGCCAGGTAAATGTAACATAAAACCGAAGAATACCTGTGTTTAGAATACCAGAAATGGGTAGAATATTTATTAGCTGTTTTTTCCTGGAAGGGACATCAATGATGCTGACATGGTTAATGAGTTCATACCCGGCGCTGGGACTGGCAGGCAGCCTGGTCATTTTGACAGGTGCGCTGGTGCCGGCGCTTTTCTACCGCGGCAAGGAAGGAGAACATTACTCCGTCACCCGGCATTTCATTTCTGAACTGGGGAATTGGGAGTCTCGCGGCTGGCCGTGGTCTTTAATGGTTCCCTCATCGTCGCGGGGCTGTTATTTCTTTTGATGCTGCTGGGTGTGGGGATGGATATGAACAGCGTGTGGGGATACATTGCGATGACCGCTGGTATCATCACCGCAATTTCCTGCGTGTTCGTGGGTATTTTCCCGATGAATTACATCAAACCTCATACGGTAGCGGCGATGACCTACTTCCGCGCAGGGTTGGTTACGGTGTTGTTGTTCAGTATCGCTATAATCGTGCAACCGGCCGCGGGCAGGGTGATTCCTTTGTACGCGCTCTTCTTCGGCGTTTTTTCACTCGCAGCTTACGCGGCTTTCCTCATCCACGCTGGCAACGTAGCCAGGAAGCAGGCGCAAAGTGTGCTCGATACAGAAAAGGTGATGAAGCGGCCGCGCTTCTGGTGGATGCCCTTTCTTGAATGGCTGGTGCTCATCTCCACCATCCTCTGGTTCCTGGTCATCTGCACAGCCAGGTAAGCAGGAACTTTCCCGGCGGCGAGCACGTCTTTAGCGTGTCTAGGATACAGGAGGTTGATATGAAAAGAACTAACCTCATCGCAGCCTTCATTGTTATGTTGTTTGCGCTGGCAGCCTGCGGCGGTCCGGTTGCCAAACTGGAGCAGGTGGATAATGGTGCTGCCGTTGACCTGAAAACCGGCGAGACCTTCACTGTAACACTGGAGGGCAACCCCACCACCGGTTATAGCTGGGAGGTGGCCGAAATCGACCCGGCGATAATCGGATTGGCCGGGGAGCCGGATTACAAATCAGATTCCATGCTCATCGGTTCAGGCGGCGTGTTCAAGTTCACCTTCGTGGCGGTTGGCGCAGGAACTTCACGGGTAAAGCTGATCTATCACCGCCCGTGGGAAGAGGATGTTGAACCGCTGGAAGTATTTGAAGTGCAGGCAAATGTAAAGTAAACATGAACCCCGGCTGATTGACCGGGTTCTTGTTGTTCTTGATCAACGACGCTGCGTTTGCTCAATTCAGCGTGTTTCTGGCGGTTGATGGTTTACCTGGTGAGCAGCGGCAGCGCGATGGACGCGACGATTAGACCGGTAGCGCATGGGGATTCGTTATTTAGCAAAACACCAGGGGATGAAGAGGATGGCGCTTGTTCCCGGCAGCACGGTTACAAGCTGGTTTTTATTAAACGAAGGCAAATGAAGATTACAGATTGGCTTGGGATAAAGTCAATTAAAAAAACCGCCGCGGCGGTTTGATAACTTGTGGCGGGGAGGGGGGGATTCGAACCCCCGGTCGAGTTTATAGCCCGACAATCACTTAGCAGGCGATCCCGTTCAGCCACTCCGGCACCTCCCCGTGTATGCGGTTGTACCCTGTGTGAAAGGTCTGGCGGAAGGGGAGGGATTCGAACCCACGTTGGCTTTCACCAAACCTGTTTTCAAGACAGGCGCCTTAAACCGCTCGGCCACCCTTCCATGTCCTCGCGCAGGGAAGGTCATTTTATCATGAGTGGCACCCGCGGGCAAGAAGAAGTTGCCGGCCTGGGTTAAACCGATGGTGTGTAAAAAGTCACTGAGGAGCCGCTGTCTTTGATGAGCGTGTCTGCCGGCAGCCGGGAAAGGCGCAGCGCCACTACCAGGTCGCCTGCCGAACCTGAGGCGTTGAATACCGCCAGCAGGATCAGCAGGTAGCGCAGGTACGGACCGGCGAATGGGATCAGCACCAGGCACACCAGGCTGATGACCGCCAACGGCAGCAGCGTGGCCAGCATGAACGGACGGCGCGGCAGATACCAGTCTCCGGGGCTGGCAGAGGCGTAGTAAAACTTGAATTCAAACCCGGGCATTTCACCGGTTGTGCGCCAGAACACCAGTCCGTGCACCCCTTCGTGCACGATGACCATGATCACGGTCACCATTACGATGCCGCCCAGGATGCCGATGAATTGCCCCGGGGAGTTGACGGAGAAAGTGCCGGAAGTCGACACGCGCCCTGAAAACCGCAGCACCAGGATGATCAACGGGATCAACAACGCGGGCAACACCAGGCTCCAGATCAGCATGGGAATGAGGTCTGAGGTTTTGGTCAGCGAGACTGACGCCGCCGGAGTATAAGCGGGCGGGAGGGTTTTAACGGGCTGGTTCAAGTAGTTTTTTCTCACTGTAGTATCATTTTAACGCAAGCTTATTTTTTCACCAGGAGCATCTCTCATGTCTGGAAAGATCACCCGAGCGCGCAGGGCGCTGATGTACGTCCCCGGTAGTGACGAAAGAAAGATCATTAAATCCACATCCCTTGGGCTGGACGGCGCTATCCTCGACCTGGAGGACGGCGTGGCTTTCAACCGCAAGGACGAAGCGCGCGCCACTATCCGCCGGGCGCTGGAAAACGTGGACTTCGGGCGCACCGAACGCCTGGTGCGCATCAACCCGCTCTACAGCGGCAGAGCGGAAGAGGACCTGGAAGCCGTGCTACCGGGCAGGCCGGATGCCATCCTCATTCCCAAAACCGACAGCCCGCAGATCGTGAGCGCGGTGGATGACCTCATCAGCGCGTTTGAGCAGAACAGGGGTTGGGATACAGGCGCGATCGCCCTGCTGCTTCTCATTGAGAGCGCAGCCGCGTTCGTCAACCTGGCGGATATCTGCCGGGCCAGCCCGCGCGTTCAGGCGCTGGTATTCGGTGCCGAAGATTTCTGCGCGGATGCGGGGGTGACGCGCACGATCGAAGCGCGCGAACTGCTGTACGTGCGCAGCGCGCTGGTAATGCACGCGGCAGCTTTCGGTCTGCAAGCTATCGATATGGTGCAGGTAAACTACCTGGAAACCTCTCTATTAACCAAGGAGTGCCGCGACGCGGTAGAACTGGGCTTTACCGGAAAAACAATGGTGCACCCGGCGCAGATCGAGGTGGTGCAGCGTGCATTCACACCTTCGCAGGAACTCATTAACTACGCGCGCGAAATCGTTGACGGAGCGGAGGCAGCCCAGCGTGATGGCCGGGGGGTGTTCACTCATGAGGGAAAACTGGTGGACCTGCCAGTGGTGAAGCGGGCAGAAAACATCCTGGCGCGCGCCAGGGCTGCGGGTATGATCACATGATCAAAAAATTCACCGGGACTGACCTCAGCCCCGGTGTTATTTTTAGGGTATGTGTTTTAGTCCTCTTTATACGGAAGCACCTTCACTCGCCGGGGTACAGCGCCGTGAAGCTCAAAGAGATACGCCAGCCTGCCAAATTGCACCAGGTCACCATGCTCCAGCTGCACCCCCCTGGTGGATACGGGCGCGTAGTTCACCCATGTGCCCGCGGCTGAGCCCGAATCCGCGATGCGGTAATTGCCGTCAGCGTCTTTAAATATACGCGCGTGCAACGGGCTGACCGTGCTGTGCACCAGGATATAATCCGCTTTTTTTCGTTCCGAGCCGATCAAAACCTCTTCGTTGCCCAGTGGTATTTCAGGCAGGTAATCGACCGAGGGAGATGAACTGCGCTTTTGGATCAGGCGCGCCGGCGCCAGCCCAAGCCCGCGGATGACCGGCCATTTGACCTTTGCTTCAGGATGCTGCGGGGCAAGGGTGTATTCACCATCGATTTTGACCGGCTGCGTGACCGGGTCCTGGACTTTTCTACCGGTTTGATTTAAGGCATTCTTCTTGAACATTCTGATCAACAATACCAGACCGATAATAAACACCAGCAGGATCACACCCGCGATGATCCCGTTGACCAGGGTAAGCTGCTCAAGAATCCGGTCTGTGGTGGATACTTCCTTTTCCTCAACAATCACTTCAATCGGGATCTGTATCGTTTGTCCCTTCAACCCAACCTGGTCTTCAACGATGACCTGCAGGTTGTGAAGTCCGCTCTCGGTGTAATCAGTGATATCCCAGCTGAAGCTTTCAAATGGTGCTTCCTCGTTTTCATGCGCCAGACCGCCGTCAACGAATAACCGGCTGTTCACAAGTTCCCGGGGCAAGCCGTCAGGGTATTCGACCATTATCTGCAGTTCAGTGTTATCCGGGGTTAGCACAGCTTCAGATTTCTTTTTCGCCTCGGTCCAGCTGCGCGTAATGCTGCTGGGCGGGGAGAGGAAGATGGGGTTGGGTGGTGACACCACAAGGTTGTAGGCAACCGCTTCTGAAACCAACGATAAATCGCCCCGTTTTAATTCGAGTACCAGGTTGTACTCCCCGCTTACATTGGCAGTGGTTTGATACGAGAGGTGATATAACGATTCCATGGGATCGAGCAGGTCGGCGATCACCGGCAGTTCCTCGGCCCCTGAAAAGAGGAAATACTGCCCGCCGGTTTCGAGCGCATAACTCTCCAATTGCAGCGCGGTTTCACTTGCGGCATAATCCTGCGGACCGATCAACCAGATGAAAACGCGCAACCCGCTGCTCTTAGCGCGCGCGATGATCTCCTGCATGGCGGTGAGTTGAACCTCAGTGGGCAGGGGTGTGATGAAGAGCAACGCCGAGGCTTTGGGCGATTGCAGGCTATTGTTCAGAGCGTTATCCACCGCGGCTGATAGACTTGCCATTCCGGGAGCGGCGTTCGTTAGATCAGGCAGGTAACCTTCCAGGGCGGTCTTCCAGCCGGCAGGATCAACCGGATTGAATTGCAGCGGACCCTGGTTGACCACCATGTAAAACTCATCCAGGGTTTCTGCAGGCTGACTGGCGACCCAGTTGTACAGCGCGGTTTTAATACGGTCGATGCGCGTCACACCGGTAACCCGGTTATCAAGCGTGGACCCCTCGTTAATTGCCACGTAAAAACGCACGCCAACCCGTTCCATATCCAGGGTGTATGCGGTTACGGAAATATCGTTTTCGGTTACTCGAAGTTCACCCGGTTTCAGGTTTTTAATGAACGCACCCGCGGGATCGATGGCGGTGAAAGTGACGCTGATCATCGGATAAGCGCTGGCGTCCGGTACCGATACGGTTATCGTACCGGTGCTTTGACCGGCAGCAGTAGTTAGTAGCACTGCCAGCATAACAACCGTCAGCGTTATGGTCGATAACCAGGTCAGGATGCGCTTGTGCATGAATTTACTCTAAAAATCATTGTAAGCGAAAAATCGGGGTTTTCAAGCCTTCACTTGTTCCGGTCATTCCCATTCGATCGTTGAAGGTGGTTTGGAGGTGACATCATAAACCACCCGGTTTATGCCCGGTACTTCATTAACAATACGATTGGCGGCGCGGCCGAGCAGGTCGTAGGGCAGGTGCGCCCAATCCGCTGTCATGAAGTCCTCTGAGGTTACCGCGCGCAGTACTGCCGTCTCCTGGTAGGTGCGCTGGTCTCCCATTACCCCGACCGAACGCACAGGCAGCAGCACGGCGAAGGCCTGCGCCAGTCGTGCTTTTCCGGGTGCGGGTTTTTTGTTGATCAGGCCGGCATTTTCAAGTTCCTCGCGGAAGATGGCATCCGCCAGCTGCAGGCAGTGCACCCGATCCGCGGTCACCTCGCCCAGGCAGCGCACGGCCAGCCCCGGGCCGGGGAAGGGCTGACGCCAGACAAGCTCCGGGGGAATGCCAAGGGCTTCTCCAACGCGGCGCGCCTCATCTTTGAACAGATAACGCAGCGGTTCTACCAGCTGAAAATGCATATTTTCAGGCAACCCGCCGACATTGTGGTGAGATTTGATGCGCTGCGCCTGGTTATGCTCAGGAGCCGAGGATTCGATCACATCAGGGTAGATCGTCCCCTGAACCAGGTAGGGAGGCTGCCCGGCGCGGGCGGCTTCCTGCTCGAACACTTCGATGAACCTGGCTCCAATGATGCGGCGTTTTTGCTCAGGCTCGGTAACGCCTCTAAGCGCTTTAAAAAAGATGCTGCTGGCATCGACCGTGACAAGCGGGATACCCAGGCGTTCTTTAAGTATGCTCTCCACTTGCGCAGCCTCATTTAAACGTAGCAGACCGGTGTTCACGAACACGGCGCGCAACTGGCTGCCGATGGCGTGGTGCACCAGCGTGGTCGCCACAGTGGAATCAACGCCGCCGCTTACCGCGGCGAGTACGTTCGCGCCACCCACCTGGCGGCGGATGCGCTCGACGGCCGACGCGATGATATTCTCCGGTGTCCAATCGGTTTTCAGGCCGCAGATATCGACGGCGAACGCGCGCAGGATCTCCAAACCGCGCGGGGTATGGTGCACTTCGGGGTGGAACTGCACACCGTATATGCGCCGCGCCTGGTCACCCATCACCGCGACGGGTGTATTGGTTGAGGTCGCGAGCCTGCTGAAACCGGAAGGGAGAGTTTCCACCTGGTCGCCGTGCGACATCCACACGGCCTGGCGCCCCGGCGGCAGCAGCGGATTATCAGAGGTGATTTCGATCTCTACCAGGCCGTATTCCTTCTTTGCTGAAGAGGATACCTTGCCGCCGAAAGCCTGCGCCAGCAGCTGCATACCATAACAGATTCCCAGCACAGGTAAACCGGTCTGCAGGATAAATGCCGGCAGTGTTGGCGCGTTCTCTTCGTACACAGAGGAAGGACCGCCGGAAAGGATGTAACCGGCGGGATTTAAACCATGTGCTGTTTCAGGCGAAGCAGTACAGGGAAGGATTTCGCAATATACCTGCAACTCCCGAATGCGCCGTGCGATAAGCTGGGTGTACTGCGAACCGTAATCGATGATAACGATGGATTGGTTCATTATTCCTGTCAGTTGGCAAACACAATGCGCCCGTCATCCATGTTGGTGATCTGCACGAGCGCTTCGATGGGAACATTTAGGAACTGCAGCGCTGCGCGGCCGCCCTCGAAGGTCTTTTCGATAAGAGTGCCGATGCCTACAATGGTCGCGCCGGCTGCCTGTGTGAGACGCACCAGCCCAAGGATGGTGGCGCCGGTGGCGAGGAAATCATCGATGATGAGCACTTTCTCTCCGGGCTTCAGGTATTCAGGCGAGACGATCAGTTCCACCTTGCTGCCCTTGGTGTGGGAGGGGGCGATGGTGAGGTAAACCGTGTCGGGCATGGTCACCGGGCGGTTCTTGCGCGCGTACACCACGGGCAGGTTGAGGTGCCGCGCGGTCATCAGCGCCGGGGCGATCCCCGAGATCTCGGCGGTGAGAATGCGTGTGGGATTGGTCAGGGCAAAACGGCGGGCGAACTCCAATCCGCACAGGTCCATTAATTTCGGATCCACCTGGTGATTGATGAGACTGTCTACCTTAAGAATACCGCCCCCCAGGTTTTTCCCTTCGGCGGCGACGCGGTCTTTCAATGCCTGCATGTTTCCCTCCCGGAAAAATGATATAGACCATTTTACCCGAAATGACTGAAAGCGCTTTACCGGCAGGGGCTGTGTTAGAATAATTTCTATGACCGAACCAGTGATCGTTTTGGCTTCGAACTCCCCGCGGCGCCGCGAGATGCTGGCCTGGATGGAAGTGCCCTTTACCACCACAGCCGCGGATGTGGATGAAACACCGCTCGCGGGGGAGATCCCTGAAGTTTATGTCACGCGGCTGGCGCGTGAAAAGGCGCGCGCCTGTGAACGCCAGGCGCCTTTCAACGCGGTCATCCTGGCGGCAGACACCACCGTGGCGGATGGCAGCCAGATCATCGGCAAGCCGCTGGATGCAGAAGACGCAGCGCGTATGCTGCGCCAGCTGCGCAACCGGCATCACATGGTGCACACAGCAGTTGTGGTTGGGCTGCCATCACGCGGTTTAACAGAGCTGGAATTATGTTCCACGCGCGTGAAGATGCGCGCTTACACCGAAGAAGAACTCACTATTTACATCCAATCCGGGGATCCGCTGGATAAAGCGGGTGCTTATGCCATCCAGCACGAAGGTTTCGACCCCGTGGAAAAGCTGTCGGGATGCTACGCCAGTGTAATGGGTTTGCCGCTTTGTCACATCGAACGGACGCTCAGGCGGCTGGGGTTCGGGGTGCGCAAGCGCGTCCCATACCGTTGTCAGCGCGAATTGGCTTATACTTGCCCTGTATTTAAAAGTATCCTGGCTGGTGAAGATGTGGGATAACATGAAAATCATGAAAAAAGTGACCATTCGCTCTTTTTGGCGGATTTTGATCTTGTCGCTGCTGGTTGTAACCGCCTGCGCTAACGGGGTGCAACCTACCGAAGAACCGGTTGGCGAACTGCCATCACCCGTTGTGATGACCACTCAACTGCCGGATGCGTCGCAGACGGTGCTGGATTACCTGGAAAAATGGAGCCAGGCGGATTACGCCGGTATGTATGCCATGCTGGCGCCCACCAGCCGCGACGCCATCAGTGAGACCGATTTTGTTAAAACCTATTCTGACGCGGCTGTAAGCATGACCCTGCGGGAGATGGAGTACGGTATTCTAACCGCGCTGGTCAATCCATCTTCGGCTAAGGTGGGTTACCAGGTGGTTTTCAAGACCAGTTTTTTTGGCGATATCATCCGCCGCATGGAAATGAACCTGGCGGCAGATAATGGCAAATGGCTGGTACAGTGGGAAAGCGGACTGATCATGCCTGAACTGAGCGGGGGCAGGAAGCTGGCGCTCAGCCTCACCCCCCCAACCCGCGGTGACATTTATGATAACGATGGCGACATCATCGCGGCTGAAGCGGAAGCCGTTGCGATTGGGGTGGTGCCGGATGAGATCGGAGAAGACCAGGTCGGCAGCCTGGCCGGTATTATCGCTGTTATGACCGGCATCCCGTCCAATATGATCCGCGACACCATTGAACGCGGCGGCGGTTTTTACGTGCCGATTGGCGAGGTATCAGCGCAAACCTATTTTGACCGCGCGACCTACCTGAACTCTTTTACCGGCGTGGCAGTCAACCAGTATACTTCCCGCTACTACTACAATGGAGGCGTGGCACCCCAGGTGACCGGGTACCTGCTGAGTATTTCACCCGAGCAATACGAGGAATACCGGCGCAAAGGGTATGCCGGGGATGAAAAAATCGGCGCTGCGGGTATTGAAAAATGGGGCGAGGAATACCTGAAAGGAAAACCCGCGGGAGACCTTTACGTGGTCAACCCCGATGGTTCCTACGATACCATGCTGGGCAAGACAGAACCTGAAGCCGCCAGTGCTATTTACACCACAATGGATAAAGACCTGCAAATTCTGGTACAGAAGGCGCTTTACGGATTCTCCGGGGCTATTGTGGTTATTGAGGTGGATACCGGGCGCGTGCTCGCCATGGCGTCTTCACCCAGTTTTGACCCGAATTACTTCATGCCGCAGAACTACAACAGCCAGTGGGCGCTGCAGGACCTTGTGAACGACGAGGCGCGGCCGTTGTGGAACCGCGCCGCGCAGTCCGCTTACCCGCTGGGTTCGGTGTTCAAACTGGTCACCGCAACAGCCGCGCTCGAATCAGGGCTGTATACCCGGGACAGCCGTTATGAGTGCACCAGCCAGTACACCGAGCTGCCGGGTTTTGTGGGCAACGACTGGACTTATGATAAAGACAAACCGCCTTCAGGGAACCTCACGCTTGTGCAGGGCATCATGCGTTCCTGCAACCCGTGGTTCTACCACCTGGGGCTGGATCTGTACCGCCAGAAAGGAGCGACCTATCTCTCCGATTGGGCGCGGGAGTATGGACTGGGCGAAGCGACCGATATTGGTGCCGTGGCGGAAGAAGTGGGACAGATCAATGACCCCACCACTGAAGGCGCCGCGGTGCAGATGGGTATCGGCCAGGGTGACATGCTGGTAAGCCCGCTGCAGGTGGCCAATATGGTGGCAGCCATTGGCAATGGCGGCACGCTTTACAGACCCCAGATCATTGAAAAGATCACCAGCGTGGATGGCTCGGTACTGCAGGAGTTCGAACCGGAAGTGCTCAACGAAATCCCCGCCAGCGACGAGACCCTGCAGGCCTTGAAGGATGGCATGGAACTGGTGGTGCGCGATGAACGCGGTACAGCCTATAATCGCTTCAGGGGAATGAGTACACCCGTCTTTGGCAAGACCGGCACAGCCACCACCTCGGTGGAAGACCCGCACTCGTGGTTCGCCGGATTCACCGATGCCGACAACCCGGATAAACCCGATATCGCCGTGGCGGTCATACTGGAATATGCCGGCGATGGCTCGGCTTACGCCGCCCCGGTATTCAGGCGCGTTATCGAGGCGTACTTCGCGGGTGAGGTTTACACGCCCTACTGGTGGGAGTGGGATATTTACGTCACCAGAACTCCGGCACCTGATACTGAATAAGCGTGACCGGCGAAACCCTGCACGGCATCGTCACCCGTTTTCAATCCGGCTTTTACAATGTACAAACAGCCGCCGGTATGACCGTGTGCAAGCTGCGCGGACGGCTTAAGCTGCGCACGATCCAGGGGGATGTGATCAGCATCGGCGATCATGTAAACATTACCAGGCTGCCTGATGGCAGCGGCGTGATCGAAAAGATCGAGCCGCGCGCGCGCGAACTGGCGCGGCTGGACCCCACCCCCCGCGGTGCGTACCGCCAGATCCTGCTCGCCAACCCGGATCAGATCGTGGCGGTGTTTGCCTGCGCCTCTCCTGAACCGCACCTGCGCATGCTGGACCGTTTTCTGGTGATCGCAGAAAAGCAGGGGCTGGATGCCGTGATCATCGCCAACAAGATGGATCTGGTGGGTAAACGGGCGGCAAAAGGGATCTTTGAGATCTACCCGCCGCTGGGATACAGGGTCATCTACACGTCAGCGGTGACCGGTGAAGGGGTTGACGACCTGCGGAAAACCCTCGCCGGCAGGATTTCGGCGCTCACCGGGCCTTCGGGTGTGGGCAAATCAAGCCTCTTGAACAGGGTGCAGCCCGGGCTGGAGCTGGCGGTGCAGGAGGTCAGCACGCATAAAGACCGGGGCAGGCACACCACGGTGGTGCGTGAACTTTTCCCGTTGAGCGGCGGCGGTTACGTGGCTGACCTGCCCGGATTGCGCAAACTCTCACTGTGGGATACCGAGCCTGAAGAGCTGGACGGTTACTTCCCGGAACTGCGTGAGCTGGTGAAGCACTGCCAGTTCAATGACTGCGCCCATTACGAAGAACCTGGTTGTGCCGTGATTAAGGCGGTTGAAGAAGGCAGGGTCAGCGTTGAGCGGTATGAATCCTACCTGCGCATGCGCGCCGGGGATGAGTAGGCAACCGCTTACGGGATCGAATCGCCCGGTGAGGTTACAGCGTTTGCAAATATTCTTGAACGTTTCAGTTGTGGTCATAAGGAATTTACCGTCGACCCGCGGACATTGACTTTTTTAAGATTCGTTGTATCATAAATATCCCTTATCAATACGCCGACATTGAATTAAGGTAACCCGCAACTCGGTTTTGAGGTTTTGAAGGATGAAGCCTGCGGTGAGTAAACGAAAACAAAAAGCGGGGCTGCTTTACGGCCTCGCCGCCGGCCTGGCGTTTGCCATTTTTGCCTGGGGGGTAGACGCGTTTTTACTGGCTCGCGCGCACGGCGCTTTTCCCTGGATTAAGTTCATTCCCGGAATCATCATCTGCCTTGCGGCTGGTGCTTTGGTGGGCTGGTTGACGATGTTCATCAACACGCCGGCATTTGGAACCATCGCGTGGCTGGGTCTCGGGCTGCTGTTCTCCCGCCTGGTGTATTGGCTGCCGGTGAAAACGCTACCCTTCCTGGTTGGTTTTCTGAACAGCCCGATCGGCGATTACCTGAATTACGCTGATACACGCCAGATCAATGAGATCACCTGGTTGGGATCCTTTATCCTGTTAGTTGTCGCGCTTGGTTTCGGGGCGTACGAGAGGGAGCAGGTCACAGAATTTGTTTATTCCAACAGCGCGGGCAACTTCATTACCTCGATCCTCATTTGTTTTATCAGTTTCGCTTTGGCGGGCATGCTTTCGGATACGCTGGTCAATAAGAAACTACGACAACCCATCCAGGTGCTGGATCGATCATTTCAGTACGTGCTCGAAAGCAAAATTCCTGAGCTGCCGGAGGATCTTGCCCGGGCGACCGATCTGGAGGAGATCTACAAGTTCGCCCCTTATATCCCCGGAAAACGCTCACTGATCCCACGTTCGCTGCTGCAGGGGGCCGACCAGGTGGATGTGCTGATCGTGCTGGAAGGGATGTGGGTGAAGTGCACCACGGTCTTCAGCCGGGTAATCTCCTGCGAACCGGCATTAAACCAGCGCTCCCCATTAAAGACCCGGGTGGATCAACCCCCGTTGTTTTCGTTTTCCATCCCTCAACCACCGGGTTCTGGTTACTTATGAGGATTATCGTACAAAAAAATAGAAACTTACCAGCAAGGATAAGCAGAATGGAGTTTGATTAACGTGAATAATTCAACTCGCAAGAAAAACCTCTTTATGGGTCTGGTATACGGGCTGACCGCGGGATTCGCGTTCGCCTTTTTTGCCTGGGGCCTGGACGCGATCATGCTGCTGCGTGCGCACGCGGCCTTCCCGTGGGTCAAATTTATTCCGGGTATGCTGATCTGCACTGTTGCGGGGGGGCTGGTCGGGTGGGTAACAATCAAGGTCCAAAAAGCGCTGCTGACACTTCCCTTGTGGATCGCCCTGGCTTACCTTTTCACCAAGCTGGCGATCTGGCTGCCTGTGCATGTGGCGCCTGCGATCATCCGCGTGTTTGATAGACCGCTGGGTGATCACCTGGTGTATCAGAACAATAAGGCTGAGTTCTTTCAGTACTTTCTGTTTAGCTTCATCGCCACAGGTGTTGTGGCCATCATCTGCGGCTTGCTGGAGAATGTACTAATCGAGCAGTCGCATTTTTCCTCCGGAAAGGTCGCTGCTGTCATCCCGCTGGTCATCTGTTTCCTGTGTTTCAGCCTGGTTGGTAATTCCACCGATACCATGTTGAATAATTTCATGCGCAAACCGGTAAGAGTTGTTGATAATTTACTGCAATTCGCGCTGGATAATTCCAATAAGGATGTGCCGAACGAACTGGCGCGCAGTATGCACCTGGCAGCGCTCAACCCGATTAAAGGCATTCTCCAAAGCGAACGCAGGCTGATCATTCAAAGCTACGACCAGACCATGTACCAGATGAAAGTGTTGATCGATTTTGACGGGAATTGGGCGGAGTGCCTGACCGTCTTTGACCAGGTAACCGTGTGCAACCCTGTTACCGGGGCAAAGTAAAGTCTGGTACTTTCGTATTAAGATGAGTGAAATTAGAGCTTTATAATGGTAACCACACATTAATTAATGCAGATATTAACGGAAGCGATTAATGGTAAACTATGGGGTACAATTTTCACCTGTTTTCACTATTCGATCTCTTGGATTTTAAAGGACTCGTAGATGGCCGAACAGTTGTTAGAAGTTAAGAATCTTGAGACCCACTTTAATACCCCTGAAGGAATCGTTCACGCCGTCAACGGGGTTTCTTTTCACCTGTCTGAGGGTGAAACGCTTGGTGTAGTTGGCGAAAGCGGTTGCGGCAAAAGCGTGACCATGCTTTCATGCCTGCGCCTGATCCCTTCACCTCCCGGAAAAATCGTCGCCGGCCAGGCGTTGTTCAAAGGCGATGACCTTTTGAAAATGGAGCCTGAGGAAATCAGGCATGTGAGAGGCGGGCAGATCAGCATGGTCTTCCAGGATCCGATGACCTCTCTTAACCCGGTGATGACGATCGGCAAGCAGATGGCCGAACCCCTGATGCTGCACCTGAACATGACCAAAGAACAGGCGCGCAACCGTTCGATCGAACTGCTTGGTTTGGTGGGCATCCCGAACGCGGGTGACCGCTTGAATGACTATCCCCATCAGTATTCAGGCGGTATGCGTCAGCGCGTGATGATCGCCATGGCGCTATCCTGCAACCCGCAGATCCTGATCGCCGATGAACCCACCACCGCGCTGGATGTGACCATCCAGGCGCAGATCGTCGAACTGGTCAAACACCTGAGGCAGGAACTGGGCATGGCCATCATCTGGATCACCCACGACCTGGGTGTGGTGGCCAATCTTGCCGACCGGGTAATGGTGATGTACGGCGGTTATATTATCGAAGAAGCCAATGTGTACGAGCTGTACGCTAATCCGCGTCACCCTTATACACTTGGTTTGATCGGCAGCCTGCCGCAGATCCACGAGGACGTGCACAAGAAACTCTTCTCAATCGAAGGGATGCCCCCGGTGTTATATCAAACACCCAACCTCTGCCCGTTCGCACCGCGCTGTAAATGGGTGACCGAGCGCTGTTGGAAGGAAAACCCCGCCCTTGAAGCAGTATCGGATGGGCACCGCGTAGCCTGCTGGGTTGACACCAGGAACGGGAGTAAGTGAGTATGACAGCCAATAGCAACGTTCTGATCAAGGTTGAAAACCTGGTAATGCACTTCCCCATCTACCGGGGTGTCATCCGCCGCCAGGTGGGAGCCGTTCACGCTGTGGATGGCGTTTCATTTGATATTCGCCAGGGCGAGACCCTGGGTCTGGTCGGGGAATCCGGCTGCGGTAAATCCACCACCGGGCGAACCATTCTTCAGCTTTATAAACCGACAGACGGCAACGTTTACTTTAAGGATACCAACCTGGTCAAGCTGCGCCAAGAACCGATGCGCCTGATGCGCCGCGAGATGCAGATGATCTTCCAGGATCCTTACGCCAGTTTGAATCCGCGTATGACCGTGCGCGATATTGTGGGCGAACCATTGCTGGCTTTTGGCGAAGCCAGCGGCAAAGAGATCGATGATCGGGTTAAAGAATTGCTGCACATGGTACAGCTCAACCCGGATTATTCAGGGCGCTACCCGCATGAGTTTTCCGGCGGGCAGAGGCAGCGCATCGGCCTGGCACGCGCCCTGGCCCTCAATCCGTCCTTTATCGTTTGTGATGAACCTATTTCCGCCCTGGATGTTTCCATCCAGGCGCAGGTGGTCAACCTGCTGGAAGCGCTGCAGGAGAAACTGAACCTTACATACCTGTTTATTGCCCACGACCTGTCGATGGTACGGCACATCAGCAACCGTGTGGCAGTCATGTACCTGGGTATCATCGTGGAGTTGGCCGACCGGAACGATCTTTTCGCCCATCCCATGCACCCTTACACCCAGGCGCTTCTCTCGGCAATACCGGTGGCCGACCCCGTCTACAATGAAAAACGCCGCCGAGTTATTCTGGAAGGCGATGTGCCTTCTCCCGTGAACCCCCCCTCGGGCTGCCGCTTCCGCACCCGCTGCCCCATCGCGGATGCGTTCTGCGCGGAAAAGACGCCTGAGTGGCGGGAAGTAAGGCCGGGGCACTTCGCGGCCTGCCATAAAATATAACGAAAGGGATTTTTTAAGGAGGTGATGATAATTCCGGTAGACATGAAAAGAACAACAACGAGTTTGTTACAAAACCATACGAAAGAATTTCTCACAAGGAGGAGAAAAAATGCGTAAGTTATATGTACTGCTTGCTTTGCTCATGGTTGTCAGTTTTGTGCTGACCGCCTGCGCGCAGCCCGCCGCGGCACCCGCTGGTGAGGCACCTGCCGCCGAAGAACCGGCTGCCGAAGCACCTGCCGCCGAGGAACCGGCCGCGGAAGCCCCTGCCGCCGTCGAGTTCAAATCACCCGATCCCACTACACTGAACATTGTGTACTCGGACCTCAGCGTGGATACATTGGATCCCGCGCTGGCGTATGACACCATGTCGGGTGAGATCATCCAGAACATCTATGAAAGCCTGGTGTTCTATGATGGCGACAGCATGACCAAATTCGTGCCGCAACTCGCCGAAGAGATGCCGACGGTTTCAGCCGATGGCCTGACCTACACCTTCAAGATCCGCTCCGGCGTGAAGTTCCACGAAGGTGGCGATCTGACCCCCACCGATGTTGCCTATACCTTCCAGCGTGGTTTGCTGCAGGGCGGCACCTGGTCACCGCAGCTGCTCCTCACCGAGCCTTTCCTCGGATTGGGCGTGGATGATGTCTCACTGCTGGTCGACCCCGAAGGCAACCTGTATGATGACCAGGCTACCCTGGCCGCCGCGGATCCCGCGGTGCTGCTGGCCGCCTGTGAAAAAGTTCAGACTGCCATTGTTGCCGATGACGCTGCCGGCACCGTGACCATGACCCTGGCTCAGCCCTGGGGTCCCTTCCTGGCGACCATCGCCAACGGTTGGGGTTCCATTATGGACAAGGAATGGATCGTGGAGAACGGCGGCTGGGATGGCACCTGCGAAACCTGGCAGAACTTCTACGGCGTTGATTCCGCTAATAATATCTTCAGCACCATCGCCAACGGCACCGGCCCCTTCAAGCTGGAAAGCTTTGTAAACCAGGAAGAGATCGTCCTGGCTCGCAACGATGCCTACTGGCGTGACCCCGCCAAAGTTGAAAAAGTCATCTTCAAGCAGGTTCCCGAATGGGGCACCCGCTTCGCGATGCTGCAGACCGGTGATGCTGATGTGGTCACCGTGCCTGTTGCCAACCGCTCCCAGGTGGACGCGCTTGTTGGTTCCTATGCTGTTTATGACCCGGAACTGGGCACGTACACCGAGATGATGGAAGTGTGTGGATATGATGCCAACCAGCTCGCGGCTGAGAAATTCACCGCCTGCGCTGAAGGCGAAACCGGCAACAACATGCCGATCGAACTGCGCATCGGCCGCCCCGGCATCAGCCAGGACGTGATGCTGCCCAACTGGAACATCGCCACTTCAGAAGAAAGCCCGAACCCCTACATCGGTTCCGGCGCGCTGGATGGCAATGGCATCCCGGCTGACTTCTTCAGCGATGAACACATCCGCAAAGGCTTCTACTACGCCTTTGATTGGGAACTCTTCATCGATGACGTTTTCGCTGGTGAAGCGGTCCAGTCCAAGAACCTCTCACTGCCCGGCATGGCCGGCTACTCTGAGGAAACCCCGTCCTACTACTTCGACCTGGCAAAAGCTGAAGAGGAATTCAAGCTGGCTGACGTCGATAAAGACGGCATCCCCGCCGGTGAAGACCCCGAAGGCGATGTATGGACCACAGGCTTCCGCCTGCAGATGGCCTACAACCAGGGCAACAACACCCGCCAGACCGTGGCTGAGCTCCTCGCCAGCAACCTGGCTTCCATCAACGAGCTGTTCAGCGTTGAGACCCTGGGTCTGCCCTGGGCGACCTACCTGCGCGTACAGCGCGCCTTCCAGCTGCCCATCCTTACCGGTGGCTGGCAGGAAGACTTCCACGATCCCTACAACTGGTACCAGCCTTACACCTATGGTGTTTACGGCTCACGCCAGAGGCTGCCGTCTGATGTCACCGATCAGTTTAAGGAACTGCTGATCGCCGGCGTTACCGCAGCAGATGACGCCACGCGCGCCGAGCTCTACGGTCAGGCCAACCAGCTGTACTACGACCTGGCTGTCGCGGCTCCTCTGTACATCGCCACCACGCATGGCTTTGCCCAGCGCTGGGTTGAGGGACAGGTCACGAACCCGCTCTTCTCCGGTGGTTACTACTACACCTGGTTTAAGAACTAAGGTTCAGCTCTAAATAGTCAGTTTTTTTGGGGGCCTGGCAACAGGCCCCCAAAATCCCGAACCTGGTTTGCGACCTGCAGATAATTACCGATCGTTGCTTTACCTGCAGTTCGGAAATTAAGTTCTACTGAGAAAGAGGTTGACAGATGCTCACTTTTATTACTAGGCGTTTGTTGCTGGTGCCTGTACTGCTCTTTGGTGTGACAGTGCTGATATTCGCAATGATGCAGCTGCTTTCACCAGTGGAGCGCACGGCGTTATATGTTCGTGATCTCCCAAAAAATGAAAAGATGATCGATGGTCTCATAAAAAGATACGGCTTTGACCAGCCCATTTATATTCAGTACTGGAACTGGCTGGTGGGACCGAAAAACCCGATCACCGGCGAACGCGAGGGGGGTATTCTCAGCGGTGATTTTGGTTACTCCAGGTCCAACTCAATGACCGTCGCGGAACTGATCAAGCGGCGCTTCCCGAATACGCTCGACCTGGCGATCTGGACGATCGCGCCGATGATCCTGGTAGGCATCTGGCTTGGGGTGCAGGCGGCGGTGCATCATAACGGGTTTATCGACCAGCTCGCCCGCATCTTCAGCATTGTGGGTACATCCTTCCCTGTATTCGTGTTCGGTCTGCTGGTGCTGATGTTGTTTTACGCCAAGCTGAACTGGCTGCCGCCTGGCAGGCTTTCAGACTGGGCATCGGCAGCAGTCTCATCTAACGACTGGAAAACTTACCTCAACCTGGTTACATTCGACGCCTTGTTAAATGGACGCTTCGATGTCTTCTGGGACGCGATCAAGCACATGATCCTGCCGATTCTCACGCTATCTTACATCAACTGGGCGACCTTCCTGCGCGTCACCCGCAGCTCCATGCTTGAAACACTGCGCATGGATTACGTGGTCACCGCGCGTGCCAAAGGTCTGAAGGAAAATGATGTGATCTTCAAACACGCCAGGCCCAACGCCATGCTGCCGGTGATCACCATGGCAGGGTTCAGCATCGTGGGGCTGCTGGGCGGCGTGGTCATCACCGAAACGGTGTTTAACTATCCCGGTATCGGCTCTGCCGCTGCCCGCGCTGCCACCAGCCTGGACATCGTGACCATGCTGGGTTTCGCGATCTTTAATGGGCTGATCCTGATCGTGGCGAACCTTGTGGTTGATATCATTTACGCGTTCGTTGATCCGCGCGTTCGCCTATCTTAAGGAGCTGGAAAATGACGGAAACAACCCCTACAGGTGACAATTCTTTACTGGGAAATGTTGTCGAGTTTCGCAAGATCGGACGTCTTGAGAAGTTTCTTGGACCTGATAATTACCGCATCGTCAAAGGGCTGCTTAAAACCCCTGCTTCCCGGCTTGGTTTTATTTTGATTGCCTTTTTCGTTCTGATAGCTGCTTTTGCCCCCGTGATCATTCCACCGGTCACCCCCAATGACCCCTACAGGATCCCGAGGGACGGGTTCAAATCCGACCCGCAGCCCATGGGTTCGAAATAGCACAGGAACGTGCCGGATATCCCCTTCTGGTACAAAGCGCTCACCGGCAAGGATGAATGGGTGCACCTGTTGGGAACCTCCGAAGGTCAGTACGACATCTTCTACGGCATCATCTGGGGCACCCGCACCGCCTTCAGGACCGGTCTTCTGGTGGTGATCGCTACATTTGTAATTGGCATCATCTACGGGTCGATCTCGGCGTATTACGGCGGCGTTGTGGATAACCTGATGATGCGTATTGTGGATATCCTGCTCATTCTACCCAGTATCCTGGCGGCGCTCATTCTCGCCGCGGTGCTGACCCCCAAGATCGGCAAGAGCGTGCTGCCGGTGGTCATCGCCTTGATCGCCTTTGGCTGGATGGGCTACGCGCGTATTATCCGCAGCGATATCCTTTCAGTGAAACAGCGTGATTTCGTGATGGCTGCGCGTGTATCAGGTGTGAAGAACAGCCGCATCCTCTTCCGGCATATCATCCCCAATGCCATCTTCCCCACCCTCGTGCTGGCCTCGCTTGGTATCGGTGATGTGGTGCTGGGGTTTGCGGCGCTATCATTTTTGGGCATCGGCACGGATGTCGGGTACGCTGATTGGGGCCAGGTGCTCAGTTTTGCCCGCAACTGGATCACCAGCCTGCAGACCTACTGGTACATTGTGGTCTGGCCGGGTCTTACGCTGGTGCTGTTTGTGATGGGCTGGAACTTGGTGGGCGACGCCCTGCGCGATGTTCTCGACCCCAAGATGCGCGGTCGGTCGTAAACCAGTCAAACAAAGATCAACGGCGGCGAACCACAGCCGCCGTTTTTTTGTCTGCTGACTATGCTTTATAATTGGTTGAGCTATTTGGATTGCAGCTTACTGCGATGTGAAGTTTGAAAAATCCCTCACCTCAATCCCCTCTACATCCCATGGATGGAGAGGGGCAGGGGAGAGGATGGAATTACTGAGTGGCTTACTTGCTTACAAGCCAGATCTTTACCAGGTACTTCGTGTTACACGCCCAGGAAATATTGCGGCGTTATGAAAAAGGAATTGAGGATGAATTTTTTGCGAACCCCGATGAAATCACTTCCTGCAGTGTTCATTACCTTGCTGATATTGCTCACCGCTTGCGGCCAGGCGCAGCAGCAGACGCCAGTACCCGTTGATGCCCCCAGCGCGCAGCCGCCTACCCCCACCCCGGTGCCCCCGAAGACGCTGGTGGTATGCCTGGCGGACGAACCCAACGACCTTTACTTATACGGTGATACCTCGCGCGCCAAGTGGAGCGTTCTCGAAGCTCTCTACGATGGACCGGTGGATACGCTCAATTATGAGCCTTCCCCGGTGATCCTCGCCAGCCTGCCCTCCATAGAAAACGGCGGCGTTACCCTGAGGGAAGCGGCGGTCACCGAGGGAGACCCGGTGGCGAATGTTTACGGGGATATCGTTGCCTTCAAGAAGGGCGTGCGCGTTTTCCCGGCGGGCTGCACCTCGCCTGACTGCGCCGTCGAGTGGGATGGGAACGGTGAGCTTGTGCTGACCCAAATGGTGGTGAAATTCAGCCTGCTGGAGGGCATCACCTGGTCAGACGGTGAGCCGCTCAAGGCGCAGGACTCGGTCTTTTCGTACAATGTGAGCGCTGATCCCGCCACTCAGGTGACGAAAACCAACCTTGACCGCACCTTTTCATACACCGCATTGGATGAGCGAACCGTGGAGTGGGTCGGTCAACCGGGTTATCTCACCCTCAATCCGGCGGCGTTCTTATGGTCACCGCTGCCTGAGCATGCGCTGACCGGTCTCAGCGCGCAGCAGTTGAATGAAGACCCCTCCAGTACCCGCCAACCGCTTGGCTGGGGTCCGTATGTTTTGGATGAATGGGTCAGCGGCGATCACATCCGCCTGGTAAAGAACACGAACTATTACCGCGCGGCTGAAGGGTTGCCCTATTTTGATGTCCTTGTTTTCCGTTTCATCCCGGCCACACCTGAAGCCGACCTGAGCATGATGCTGACCGGCGAATGCGACATCATGGATACCAGCACCGGCCTGGAATCACAGATCGTGCGCGTGCGCGAACTGGAAGGCCAGGGCGAGCTGAAATCCTACTTCGGCATGGGACCGGAATGGGAGGGTCTGCACTTCGGCATCAAACCGGCTTCTTATGATGATGTTTACAACCCTTATGAAGACCGCCAGGACTTTTTCGGTGATGTACGGGTGAGGCAGGCTATCGCTTACTGCGTTGACCGGGAGTACATTCAAACTTACATCACCCTCAACCAGTCTGATATCCCGTCCACCTACCTCCCGCCCAATCATCCTTTTGCGGCGACCAGCACCAGAGCCTACAAGCACGACCCTCAGCTAGGTGCGCAGCTGCTTGAAGAAGCTGGCTGGCAGGATACTGACGGCAACCCCGCCACACCCAGGGTGGCGACGGAGATTGATAACATTTTCTACGATACTGAACTGTCATTTAACTATTACGTCACTGAGAGCGAACTGCACGCCAGCACCGCCAACGCCGTGATTGAGTCGCTGGGCGAATGCGGTATCAAGGTCACGCCCACCTACCTTTCGGTTGCGGATATGTACGCCGCCGGACCCGAGGGGCTGATATTCGGGCGTAACTTTGATCTGGCAGAGCTGGCCTGGTCCACCGGCAGGCAGCCGCCCTGCTTCCTTTTCTCTTCTACCGAAATACCATCTGCCGGGAATAAGTGGCTGGGTGCCCGCTATGGCGGGGTCAACTTCAGCGGTTTCACCAACGATGAATACGACGCCGCCTGTGAAACCGCGCTTTCCGCCGGGCTTGACCGCGAACTGCTGAAAGACCAGTCAGAGCGTATGCAGCAGATCCTGATGGAGGAGCTGCCCGCCCTGCCCCTGTTCTTCCACGTTAAAACCATGGTCTCGCGCACAGACCTGTGCGGCCTTGAACTGGATACAAGCGCCCGCAGTCCACTGAAAGATCTTGAATCCCTCACCCTGGGGGAGGCCTGCCCCGGCGATTGAGGCAGAGGGCGCGCACCGCCAATGTCATCTATTTTGTGTTAAAATCTACACCACTGCACAGGGAGTGTATTGGGGCGTGGTGCAACGGCAGCACACCAGACTTTGGATCTGTGGATCTTGGTTCGAATCCAGGCGCCCCAGCCTACGCAGCATGTAAATGAAGAAGAAACCTGACCCTCACAGAAACCAACCAGTGTACTTCAGCGCAGCTGCCAGAACCTCCAACGCGCGGCGCCAAAATATCCGGTGTAGAATAAAATGAATAACAGGTATTAATGTGGAGAGAAACATGAATCTTTCTACCATAATTCTCGCCGCCGGGCAGGGAACCCGTATGAACTCGGATCTGCCCAAGGTGCTGCATCCATTAAACGGAAAACCGCTGGTGAAATATTCCATCGATCTGGCGGCAGCGGTCGGGAGCACCTGCACGGTTGTGGTCATCGGCAACGGTGCTGAACAGGTCTGTAACACCCTCGGCGAATCTGTAGTATACGCCGTGCAGCAGGAACGCCTCGGAACCGCCAACGCGGTGCAGGCGGCTGAGGGTTTGCTGGGTACCGTGAATGGATTGGTGCTGGTCATATCGGCGGATATGCCGCTGCTGACAGCGGCTACATTGGCACACCTGGTTAAAACGCAATCACAGAGCGGTGGTCCGCTGACCCTGCTCACGGTACGCTCTGCCAACCCGCGCGGTTTCGGGCGCATCCTCCGCGCCGCGGGGGGCGGCGTGGCCGGCATCATCGAAGAAGCCCAGGCCACGCCCGCACAGCTGCAAATCGATGAGTTGAATGTCGGTGCTTACTGCTTCAGTTCCCCCTGGTTGTGGCAGGCGCTGCAGAAGATCGGGATTTCACCCAAAGGTGAATACTACCTGACGGATATCGTAGCGGTGGCGGTGGCAGAAGGGAAGACGGTCACGGGCATCACGGTGGCTGACGAGGAGGAAACCCTGGGCATCAACAACCGGGTGCACCTCGCAGAAGCCGAGCGCGTCATCCGCCGGCGCATTAACCGCGCGCACATGCTTGCCGGAGTGACCATGACCGACCCGGACCTTGTGTATATTGAGGAAAGCGTGACGATCGGCAGGGATACCACCCTGCTGCCCAACACACATCTCAGTGGCAGCACGGTCATTGACGAAGGCTGCGTGATCGGTCCGGATACTTCCATCAGCGATTCCACCATTGGTAGGCACTGCCACCTGCTGGCTTCAGTCATCGAGGGAGCGGTGGTGGAGGACGAGGTCGGCATGGGTCCGTTCTGCCACCTGCGCAAGGGGGCGCACCTAGGCCGCAGCGTGCACATGGGGAATTTTGGCGAGGTCAAAGATTCTTACCTGGCAGCCGGGGTCAAGATGGGGCACTTTTCTTACATCGGCAACGCCGACATTGGTGAAAATGTAAATATTGGCGCCGGAACCATTACCTGTAATTACGACGGTGTGAATAAGAATCCAACTGAGATCGGTGAAAATACCTTCATCGGCTCTGATACCATGCTGGTGGCACCACTTAAGATCGGCAGGAATGCCAAAACCGGGGCCGGTGCCGTGGTGACCCACGATGTGGCGGATAACGAAGTGGTCGCTGGCGTACCGGCGCGCCCAATGAAAAAAAAGAAGGAATAACGTGGAATTGATCGCCTGGATACTGCTTGGTGTTTTTTTACTGCTGGATTTTTTTATCTCAGTCACGCGGGCGGCTTTATTTAACGCGCGCCTGCCTCAGCTGATCGACCTGGGGACTGAAAACCGCGGCATGCTTGAACGCACGATAAAAGTGCTCGAAACCACACGTTTGCGCGCGACCATGCGCTTCTTGGTGGCGATGCTGCACGGGCTGGTGCTGGCGAGCGTCTGGATTCTCCTTGAAGCCGCCGGGGTGCGCTATTCCATCGCGGGCTTGCTTGGAATTTTTGCGTTAACGGTCTTCATCCTGCTCGCGTTCGAATTCCTGGTGGAGCGCTTCCCGTTGAAAAATCCCGAGACATGGGCCATGCGCCTGGCGCCGATCGCAAATTTCCTTGACCAGCTGTTCAGTCCGTTCACTTCACTGCTGGTGGGCTTGCAGGGTACCGGCGGTGTGGTGCAGCGCAACTTCGGAGCGGTCACCGAAGACGAGTTAAAGACCTGGGTGGAGGTCGGAGAACCTGAAGGCGGGCTCGAACCGGATGAACGCAAGATGATCTACTCCATCTTCCAATTCGGCGAAACATTGTGCCGCGAGATCATGGTGCCGCGCATCGAGGTGCTGGCGCTGGATGTAAACACCCCGTTGCATGATGCCATCAACCAGTTTGTTGAATCAGGGCACTCGCGCGCCCCCGTGTACGAGGATGTCATTGATAATGTGGTCGGGCTGCTGTACGCCAAAGACCTGCTTAAACTGCACACCACGCCGGCGGAAAACCAGACCATCCGCAAGTTCCTGCGGCCGGCGTATTTTGTGCCCGAATCAAAAAAGGTGGATGAGCTGCTGGCGGAAATGCAGGCCAGGGGCATTCACCTGGCGGTGGTGGTGGACGAATACGGCGGCATGGCGGGACTGGTGACACTCGAGGATATTGTGGAGGAGATCGTGGGTGAGATCCGCGATGAGTATGACCAGAGTGAAGAACGCCTGGTGGAAAAGATCTCTGACGAGGAATTCGTGTTTCTCGGAAGGGTTGCGCTTGATGACTTTAATGATGCGTTGAATACTGAACTCCAAACCGACCAGACGGATACACTGGGAGGGTACTTCTACAGCCAGGAGGGTCGGGTGCCGGTTGAGGGGGATGTATTGATCTTTGATGGCTGGCGCTTGACAGTGGAAGAGGTGCATGGCCGCCGGGTTGGCAGGATCCGCGCGCTCAGGATGGAGAAGCAGGATGAAGAAGACAATACAGATGGATGACGAGATACTGGAAAAGCTCATCGAGACAGCCCGCAGCGCGCGCAGCTGGGCGTACGCGCCGTACTCTCATTACGCGGTCGGGGCGGCCTTGCTCACTGCCGGAGGCAGGATCTATGATGGCGTGAATATCGAAAACGCCGCCTATCCCACCGGGATCTGTGCGGAACGGGTGGCGATTTTTAAAGCGGTTTCAGAGGGCGAGCGCGACTTCACGACCATTGTGGTGATGACGGATAATGGCGGCACGCCCTGCGGCTCCTGCCGCCAGGTGATGGCCGAGTTCGGGCTATCCACCCGTGTGCTGATCGTGGATACCAATGGCAGGGTGCATGTGGATACCACGGTGGAGGGATTGCTGCCCAGGGCTTTCAGGCCTGAAGACCTGCTCTGAGGTTACATGCCCAGGAGCGAGCGCAATATCCGGGTCGACGCGGTGGTGCTGCGTCATTCAGACTGGGGGGAAGCTGACCGGCTGCTGGTGCTTTACTCGCGCGAGCAAGGCAAGCTGCGCGCCATCGCCAAGGGGTTGCGCAAGATCCAGTCCCGCAAGGCGGGTCACCTTGAGCCATTCACCCGCGCTGCCATCATGCTGGCAAAGGGGCATGACCTGTGGATTGTGACCCAGGCGGAAGCCATTGACCTCTTTCAACCGCTGCGGGAGAACCTGCAAAGAATGGGGCAGGCGGCTTATGTGGTGGAATTGCTTGACCGGTTTACCTATGAAGAGGGACAGAACTGGCAGCTCTACAAACTGCTCACCGACACACTGGAAAGGTTGAGCACGGTCGAGGATGATTTTGTCCCGGTTAAATACTATGAAATGCGTTTGCTTGACCTTCTGGGTTACCGGCCGCTGTTGTTCGAGTGCGCCGCCTGCGGCGAGGAAATCACTGCCCGAGACCAGTATTTTTCAGCGGATATGGGCGGAGTGCTGTGCCCGAAATGTGCAGCACGGGGTCAGAGCAGCCGTCCAGTTTCAGTAGAAGCTCTGCGTTTTCTGCGCCACTTTCAGCGCAGTGATTATAAACAGTCGCTGCGCGCCGCTCCCCCGGTTGCCGTTCGGCACGAGATCGATGCCATGCAGAATTATTACCTCACTTACCTGCTCGAACGCAGCCTCAACTCGCCGGAATTCCTGAAACAGATCCGCAAACAGATGTAAGCCATTTTCAAAACAACAGGCTCTACCTGCACTGGGGGTATAATGGAACCACTTAAAAGCCACCACTCCCGGAGTATTTATGAACAAACCGCTTGATTTTCAATCTGTGATCATGTCACTGCAGCAATTTTGGGCGAAACAGGGGTGCCTGATCTGGCAGCCGTATTACAGCCAGGTTGGCGCGGGAACGATGAACCCCGCGACCTTTTTGCGCGTGCTGGGTCCGGAACCGTGGAAGGTGGCATATGTAGAGCCCTCGATCAGGCCGGATGACGGGCGTTACGGCGAGAACCCCAACCGTTTTCAGCAGCATTACCAGTTCCAGGTCATCCTCAAGCCCGATCCGGGCAACCCGCAGGAGATCTACCTCGAATCACTGAAGGCGATAGGCATAGATCCGCGCGAACATGATATCCGTTTTGTTGAAGATAACTGGCAGCAGCCCGCGTTGGGCGCCTGGGGACTTGGCTGGGAGGTTTGGCTGGACGGGCAGGAGATCACCCAGTTCACGTATTTCCAGCAGGCGGGCGGGCTGATGCTAGACCCGGTATCGGTGGAGATCACCTACGGTCTCGAGCGTATCACCATGCCGCTGCAGCGTGTGCATCATTTCCGTGAAATGCGCTGGAACGACACGCTTACCGATGGTGATGTGAACCTGCAGGCTGAGGTGGAACACAGCAAGTACTACTTCGAGGTGGCGGATGTGGACCGCATGCGGCAGCTCTACCAGCTATACCAGGCGGAGGCCGAAGGGGCGTTGGAGCAGGGGTTAGTGCTGCCCGCTTATGATTACCTGTTAAAGTGTTCACACACCTTTAATATACTTGATACCCGCGGGGCGGTAGGGGTGACCGAGCGGCAGGCGTTGTTCGGCAGGATGCGTGAAATGGCGCGGCGTATTTCTGAGGCATATGTGGCCCAGCGCCAGAAACTGGAATTCCCCTGGTTGATTGAAGGGACTAAAGCAGCTGCGGTTAATTCCGGAAAGGCTGATCAACCCGTTTACCCGTCTGGACCCGCGGATTTCCTGCTGGAGATCGGCACCGAAGAGCTGCCTGTTGCGGAACTGCAAGGCGCGCTGGATCAACTGACCGGTCGCGTACCATCGCTGTTGGAAGAGCTGCGTTTGAAGCATGGTAAAGTGACAATCCAGGGCACACCGCGCCGCCTGGTAGTGATCGTCAACGACCTGGCTGAACAGCAGGAGGCGAAGGAGACCCTTGTCAAGGGTCCGCCAGCCAGCCGTGCTTATGATGCCGCGGGTCAGCCCACACGCGCCGCTGAAGGATTTGCCCAGAGCAAGGGTGTCAGCGTGCATGACCTGCAGACGCGGGAGATCGATGGCGGCACCTACCTGGTAGCGCTGGTGAGTGAAGAGACGCGCTCAGCCTATGATGTGCTGCGTGAGGCGCTTCCAGGGCTGGTGGACGGCCTTAAGTTTGAGAAGACCATGCGTTGGAATCATACCAACACAGCCTTCTCCCGGCCGGTGCGCTGGTTGACAGCGCTGCTGGGGAGCACCGCCATCCCGTTTGAATTTGCCGGGGTCACCGCCACAAACCTCACCAGGGGTTTGCGATTTAACGAACCGGCTGAATGCGCGCTCGCATCTCTGCAAGACTACCAGGCTTATCTATCGGGTCAGGGTATTATGCTCGACCCGCTGCAGCGCAAGGAAGCCATCAGGCAGCAGGTGAAGGATCTGTGCGCGCAGGTTGGCGGCACACTGCTCCCTGATGAAGAGCTCCTGGAGGAAGTGAGCCGCCTGGTTGAAGCTCCCACGGCGCTGCTCGGTACTTTCGACCCGGCTCACCTTGAGCTTCCGCCCGAGGTACTCATCTCGGTAATGAAGAAACATCAGCGTTACTTCCCGGTGGTCGATGCCGCGGGCAGTCTGCTGCCATACTTCGTCATCATCCGCAACGGCGATTCGCGCGGTGCAGAACTGGTCACCAATGGCAATGAACAGGTGATCAAAGCGCGGTTTGCAGACGCGCAGTTCTTCATCAACGAAGACCTGAAGCACAAGCTTGAAGACATGCTCGAGCGACTGGGTACGCTCACCTTTCAACATAAACTCGGTTCGATGCTTGATAAATCCCGCCGTGTCACTGCCATCACGCAAGCGTTGGCTGACGCGCTGGCTTTATCAGCGGAAGAGAAAGCTGCTGCATTACGGGCTGCCGTGTTATGCAAGGCGGACCTGGTCACACACATGGTGGTGGAGATGACCTCGCTGCAGGGAGTAATGGGGCGGTACTACGCGCTTCATTCAGGAGAGGACCAATCCGTGGCGGATGCCATCAGGGAACACTACCTGCCGCGATTCACCGGCGATGCTTTCCCGGGATCTAAAGCCGGACTGGCGGTAAGCCTGGCGGATAGGCTGGATTCGCTGGTGGGGCTGTTCGCCGCCGGGCTGGCGCCGACCGGCACGCGCGATCCCTTCGCGCAGCGGCGCACCGCCATCGGCTTGGTGCAGACGCTGGCAGCGTTTGACCTTAATTTTGACCTGCGTCAATGGATGGAACTCTCCGCGCAGCACCTGCCGATCACGGTCAGCACAGAGAATATGCAGGCTTGCGCCGAATTTATTACCGGCCGACTGCGCAATATCCTGATCGATCAGGGTTATCGATACGATGTCGTGGACGCTGTGCTGACAGAACAGGCTAATAACCCGGCTGGCGTGCAGCGCGAAGTTAAAGAACTGAGCGCATGGGTGCAGCGGGAGGACTGGAATGTGATCCTGCCGGCGTACGCCCGCTGTGTCCGCATTACCCGCGACCAGGGGCAAACCTACCCGGTGGAGCAAGCCTTATTTTTAGAATCTACAGAGGTAGTACTATACAATGAGCTGGAAAAGGTGGAGCAGGCACAACGCCGCAAGGGGTCTGTTGCAGATACCCTGAACGCATTCCTGCCGATGATACCGGCGGTCAACGCCTTCTTTGACGAAGTCCTGGTGATGGCTGAAGACCCCAAAGTACGCGTCAACCGACTGGGCTTGCTGCAGCGCATTTCAGCGCTAATGAATGAGGTTGCCGACCTCTCACGGCTGGAGGGTTTTTAGCAGTTCATCCTCCTGCCAGGGATTGATCAGGTTTCTGGGCTAAAATTGTATCTATGACAGCGGTTGATGAGATCAAAGCCAGGTTGGATATCGTTGACATCGTCTCTGAAACGGTGAAGCTGCGCCGTTCCGGCAGGAGTTACACCGGTTTTTGCCCATTCCACCCGAATTCAAAGACCCCGGCTTTTGCTGTGTTTCCTGATAGCGGCACGTGGCGCTGTTTCGGCGCCTGCAACGAGGGCGGGGATATTTTTAAGTATGTGATGAAGCGTGAAGGCTGGGACTTCGCCGAAACGCTCAAGTACCTGGCGGAGAAGGCTGGTGTGGTATTAACCCCGCTGACGCCTGAGCGCAGGGAAAAAGAAGACCAGTATGAAACGCTGCGCCGTCTGCTCGAGGAGAGCGTCAAGTACTACCAGTTCCAGTTGACCAAAACACCCGCAGGCCGGCCGGCATACGAATATCTGCTCAAGCGCGGCATTTCGCCCGCGTCCATTGAAGCTTTTGAACTGGGTTACGCCCCCGATTCCTACGAGGCACTGTTGGGACACCTCAGCGGAAAAGGACATTCTCTTGAGCAGATGGCAGAAGTGGGATTAGTGATTGAGAGGGATTCCGGGGGGTATTATGATAAATTCCGCAACCGCATCATGTTCCCCATCCGCGATGGTGTGGGGAAGATGGCGGGTTTCGGTGCGCGTGTGCTTGACCCGGAGGATGTTCCAAAATTCCTCAACTCTCCGCAAACGCCTTTGTTTAACAAGAGCCACCTGCTTTATGGGTTGAACCTGGCAAAAAAAGCCATCCGTGATGCTGATCAGGTGGTGATCGTGGAAGGTTACCTGGATGTTATCGCCCTGCACCAAAGCGGGTTTGCCAACAGCGTGTCTCCGATGGGCACCGCGTTGAACGAAGATCAGCTTCGCTACCTGAAGAAGTACACCCGGCGCATCGTGCTGGCGTTGGATGCCGACGCAGCGGGCGAGAAGGCTACCCTGCGTGGCGTTGAAGTAGCACGCCAGGCGCTGGACCGCGAAACTGAATTAACATACGACCCGCGTGGATTGCTGAAGCATGAGGCCAGGCTGCAGGCGGATGTGAGGGTAACCACGCTCCCGGCCGGTTTGGACCCGGATGATGTGGTGCTCAAGGATAAGCAGGATTGGCAGCATGTGCTGGAAAGCGCCAAACCAATTGTGATTCACGTGATGGAAACACTGGCCTCGGGTCAGAACCTTGAAGACGCCAAAGTTAAATCTGGCATCGCGGCGCAGGTGACCCCGTTAATTGAAGATGTCCCGTCTGCTGTAGAACGCGACACCTACCGCCAGCAGCTGGCACGCCTCCTGCGGGTTGATGAGCGCTCATTGATGGGCAGCCAGAAGGTGCGTGAGCGAACGCGTCGAAGCGCTTCAGGTGCGGCGCAGGAAACTCAGGTTGTTCCCGCACAGACGATAGAGAGAACCATCGATACCCGCACCCTGCAGATGGAGAAGCATTTTCTGGCGCTCTTGCTGCGCGATACCAACCGTTATTATGAGCTGGAGCGGCGTCTGAAATCCGCGGGAGTCGAATCTCTTTCGGGAGCGGATTTTGAAGACGCGCAAAATAACGAACTGGCGAAGTGCCTGATGAAGGGAATGAAGCAGGACGCTCTCGACGCGTTGGATTTCGTGAAAGAAAACACCGCGGCTGATTTCGAGGAGCGCCTTACCGAACTGCTCGCAGACAACACAATAAAAATTACCCAAAACGAAATGATCTTATCTGACCTGTACCGCACCCTCATTTCTCTACGCTTGATTCGCATCAACCAAGTGATCAGCCAGCTGCGTTACCTGCAGGAGGCGGAAAACGCAAACCAGGATGACAAGACATTGCAGGCAATGATACTGAACAACACCCTCGCTCGTGGAAAACTCGACCTGGCGCTGGCCAGGACGCAGGAAAATGCCGCAAAATGACTTTATGGTATAGTTAACCCATGTCTTCAGGCCAGAAAAGCTCTACGCAGCGATCAACGACCCAGAAGGTAGGTTCCGGTCAGGTGGCGGCAGCCGCGAAAACACCCGCGAAACGAACCACAGGAGCGCCAAAAACCGCGCGTTCACAGGCGCGCAAGAAAAGTGAAGGCGCGCCTGCGGAAGAGATCAATTTACCTGAATCCGAATCAGGAAACCAGAATAATCAAACCGGAAACGAGAACAGCCCGGATAACCAGGAAACGGATGAAGCCGGGATTTCACTGGCTGCTTCTGAATGGAATGAGATTGAACCTGAAGACCCGGCTGAGATCCTTGAAGATCCCGCTATCGCGCTGGAACTGAGCGAAGACCCGGTTCGGCTGTACCTGAAAGAGATCGGGCAGATCAACCTGCTGGATGCTGATGCTGAGTTCAGGCTGGCTGCCAGGATCGAAGCCTGTGTAAGGGTCAAAGCCCTGCGCCTGCACGTTCGCCCGTGCCCCGGCAACGACAAGCACTATCGCGCACTGTTCACCGCCATAATCTCCGAGTTAATAACTTCATGGACGCGCTTGCAGGAAGACGCTGCGCGCATGGGATTAACCGACTATCCGGATCTCGCGCTGACCCTCGCGGAAGCCCGGCTGCTCAGGCAATCATGGCAGGCGGACGAACCATCATACCTTCACAACTACCTTGATAATGGCCTTTGGGGAAAAGACCCCGTTTGGGAGGCATTGGTCAGGCAGGCTTTCACAGTCTTTATGTGCATGTATCTACTGCCTGAGCGGGTTTCATCGGCATTGTTCGATCACATCACCCGTAGCGAGACCTTGCCGGAAATGACCTGGTTGAAGAGGCGGCTGCCGGATGAACAAGCGCTCGAGTCTGAGATCGAAGAGGTTTGCAAGCGTTCAGAAGAAGCCAATCAGACGTTGATCCGCGCCAACCTGCGGCTGGTGGTGAGCATCGCCAAGCGCTACCTCGGCCGTGGAATCTCGTTCCTGGATCTGATCCAGGAAGGCAATCTCGGCTTGCTGCGGGCGGTGACAAAATTCGATTCAACCCGTGGTTTTAAGTTCAGTACCTACGCCACCTGGTGGATCAGGCAATCCATCAGCCGCTATATTGCCGAACATGCCCGCACCATCCGCATCCCGGTGCACCTGTTTGAGGCCATTACACGTATCCTGCGGGTGCAGCGCAGCCTGGTGCAGGAGTTGGGAAGAGAACCGACGCTCGAGGAACTGGCGCTGGAATCCGATCTCATTTCCACAGAAGACGCGGTCGCGATCAAAAGTGCCCGCGCCACCAACCAGCCGCTTGAAGGCGAAATGCAGCGCCGCTGGTCATGGGCAACCTTGAAGGTGCAGCGCATCCTGCAGTCAGCGGAAGAGCCGATCTCGTTAGAAAGACCGGTTGGTGATGAAGAAAGCAGCCAGTTGGGCGATTTTATTGAGGACGACGAGGCGCTGGAACCAATGGATGCCGCAGCCCGTGAGATGCTGAGGGAACAGGTTCAAAATGCGCTGGCGGCTCTATCGGAGCGTGAACGGCAGGTGCTTGAACTACGGTTTGGGCTGATCGACGGCAAAGACCACACGCTGGAGGAGGTAAGCCGTTACTTCAATGTGACGCGCGAGCGCATCCGCCAGATCGAAGCCAAAGCCCTACGCAAACTGCGTCATCCGACGCGCAGCCGCTACCTTAAAGAATACCTGGGTTAACGCGAATAAATCCGGAAATTACTTACAGGTCTCGCCAAGCGCTTCACGCAGGCTGATGACTTTCCAATCTGTTTCCATCAGCTTCTGTAATTCATCCAGGTTCTCGGGGATGATGTGCAGAATCAGAATGCTGCCGGGTCTAAGGGGCATGCGGTTGGGTTCGAAGGTGTGTTCGTCAGCGCTCCAATAGGCCGGGACGAATCCCTGATCACTGGCAGCCTGCATGAATTGCGGGGTCCACCGACCCCATGGTGCTCTCACGTAAGGCGTCACGCCCCGGTTGTAAAGGTCATCTCCGATCACCGTTCTTAACGCCTCAGACCAGTCCTGGTAATCGCGCAGCCAATCCTCAAGGGTCATGCCATCGATCACGCTTACGTCTGGATGGGTGTGACTGTGGTACCCGATATCATTACCGTTTTCCACCAGGCGCTGGAAGGTTTCTTTTTGGATCTTGGTGGCGAAGGAGGTACCCACCAGGAAAAAGGTCGCCCTGGCGTCATTTTCCTCCAGTATATCCAGCATCTGGTTGAGCACTTCGTTGTTGTAACCATCATCGATGGTCAGCACCACGAAATCTTCTGAAGTATCGAAAGTTTTCAATAGCCCGCTGTCGTCGTAAAACGGGATGGCTTTTACCCGGCTTGTCTGACAGATCTCGATCGTCGGCAGGGGGGTCGGCTCAGTGGTCGCGGTCATCTCTGGCGGGATTGTGGCCGTTGGAAATGCCGTGACCGTGGTAGTGGCCGGAGGAGGGTCTGCTATCAAAGGCGCTGAGGCCATGCGCGGGGCGCAGGCCGAAAGAAAACATAGGCCGAGCATGATTACCAATAAACCAACGTTAATGGGAAAACGCATTGACACTCACCTTTATTAACAGCAATAATGATTTCATTACGGAGTATTTTACTCAAAACCCTTGACTTGCGTCAGGTTTTTTTCCATGATATACTCATTTTACTTGAGTTAATAACAATATTGAAAAGGTTATTTCTGGTTTCACGGGTGAAACCGGAAGACAAAAATCCCGTCTCTGAAAAATAAATATGCAGTCCCGAACCTGTACCCAGGTCGGGGTGTCAATATCCAACCTATACCGATGGACATGAACCTATGAAAATTCTTGAAATGGAAGACGCCTCCCTATCCTCGCTGCGCGCGATTGCGGAGGAGCTCAAAGTCCCCAACGCGAAGAGATTGAAAAAAGAAAACCTGATCATCAACATCCGGCGGGCGGAAGCCGAGCAGGAAGGGCTTGAAGTTCGCGGCGGTGTGCTCGAGATCACACCTGAAGGTGTGGGCTTCTTGCGCAACAACTACTCGATCGGATCTGAGGATGTTTATGTTTCACAGGCGCAGCTGCGCCGCCATGACCTGCGCATGGGGGATCTGATCATCGGCGCGGTAAGGCCGCCGCGCGACGCGGAGCGTCATTACGGGCTTCTCAAAGTGGAGAGCGTCAATGGTATCGCTCCGGAGGAAATACGCAACCGCAAGACCTTTGAAAGCCTCACCCCCATCTTCCCTGACAAACGCTTTGACCTGGAAACAGATAAGAGTATCCTTTCATCGCGGCTCATAAACCTGATCGCGCCCATCGGCCGCGGTCAGCGCGGTATGATCGTTTCACCCCCCAAGGCTGGTAAAACGACGATTCTGAAACAACTGGCGAACTCGATCACCGCTAACAACCCCGAGATACACCTGATCATCGCTCTCATCGGTGAGCGCCCTGAAGAAGTGACCGATATGGACCGCTCTGTGGATGCGGAAGTGGTGGCATCAACCTTCGATGAGCCGGTTAGCGCGCACGTGCGCACCGCCGAGATCACGCTTGAGCGCGCCAAGCGCCTGGTGGAAATCGGCCGGGATGTGGTCATCCTGATGGACTCGTTGACCCGCCTGGCGCGTGCCTACAACCTTGTCGTCAATCCTTCAGGCCGCACCCTTTCAGGCGGTATGGATCCCTCCGCGCTTTACCCGCCCAAGAAGTTCTTTGGCGCAGCGCGCAACATCGAAGAAGGCGGTTCTTTAACCATCATTGCCACCGCGCTGGTGGATACCGGTTCCCGCCTGGATGACGTGGTTTATGAAGAGTTCAAAGGAACCGGCAATATGGAACTGCACCTGTCGCGCAGGCTGCAGGAACGGCGTGTCTTCCCCGCGATTGATATTGAACGTTCGTCCACCCGACGTGAAGATCTGTTGTTGGGACCGGATATTCTGCCGCGCGTGTGGTTGATGCGGCGCATGTACCTGCAAATGATCGGCACACCACCCCAGGGGGCGGGCATGGACCCGGCAGTGGCGACTGAAGCGATATTACAGCGCATGGCGCGTTCAAAAGACAATATGGAATTCCTGGAGAATCTAACGGAGGATTAGTTGGCTAAAAAACAACCAGTCCCGGAAGCGCCGGTAGAGCCGGAAAAACAGCAAAAACCTGTTCAACCCGCTCGACCAGCACAATCCTGGACGGTCATTCTCTCATGGGGGGGAACACTATTATTGGTTGCGATCTTATTGGCAGTGTTGTTCCGTTTTAACCCCAATGACCTGGTCAAAAAGAACGATCAGCCGGTGACTGGAGATACGGGTATTCAAGTGGAACTACCCGCGTTAAACACCACCCGCGCGGATTACTCCCTGGTAAGAGCCGCGAGCCTGGATACCACTGTCCCGGAAGGCGTACGTCATTTTGCCATCAAGCACACTGTCGTAGAAGGGGATTCGATCTTCGCCATCGCGAAGATGTACAACCTGAAACCCGAGTCCATTTTATGGGCGAATTATGACCTGCTGAATGACGACCCGACGTATCTGAACCCGGGCTGGCAATTGACCATACCGCCCACTGACGGCATCTATTACAAATGGAAAGAAGGCGATACGCTTGAGAAGATAGCGGAGAAGTACTACGCGAATATTGACGACATCATCCGCTGGCCATCCAATCATTTGGATATCACCAGTCCCTCCGTTGAAGGACTGGATTATGTGATGATCCCCGGCGGTTACCGCGAGATACAGTCCTGGATCGTACCGCTGGCTTACACTTCCGGTTCCGGCGCTACGCGCGAGATCGCCGGACCGGGTGGATGCGCGTCAACCAGTTATGCGTTGATCGGCTCCACGGCTTTCATTTGGCCGGCAGCACAGTATGACCTGTCAGGGTTTGATTTTTCCAGCTATCATCTTGCCATCGATATATCCGCCGGTGTGGGAGACGCGATCTACGCTTCCGACAGCGGCACGGTGGTGTACGCCGGTTGGAATAATTCGGGTTACGGCAACCTGGTGGTCATTGACCACGGCAACGGCTACGAAACGCTCTATGCCCACCTTTCGCAGGTATATGTTTCCTGCGGCCAGGGTGTGTACCGGGGCGGCGTGATCGCTGCTGCGGGTAATACCGGCCGATCGTTCGGGTCTCACCTGCATTTCGAAGTCCGCTTGAACGGTGGTTTTGTTAACCCCTGGTCTGTGTTGGGTTACTGAGTTCACAACGATCTTATGAAAAACGGGAGGATGCTATCCCCCCGTTTAGAGTTTTAAAGAAGATTCAACGGGTCCAAAGTGAGATCCACCAGCAGGCCGGCTGATCGCCAGGTGCTGATCGGATGCTGTTCGAGCACCACTCGCGGGTCGGGAGCGCGGATGATCACCTGCCAGCGGTAGTACCCTGAACGTTTCTGGTAAAAGCAGGGGACCGGTCCAATGAGAGAGGTGTTGCGGTAGTTCTCTGCTTCGATCCAATGCTGCAGCTGCTCCCCGGCTGCCAGGGCGGCTTTTTGCACAGCCAGGGGGTCCGTGTGCCTGAATTCGATCTTTAATAGCCGCGAGTATGGAGGATACCCGGTACGCTCCCGGTACGCCAGTTCACTCTTATAAAAGCCCTCGGCGTCATAAGCCGCGGCCGCCTGGATGGCGTAATGATCCGGCTGGAAGGTTTGCAGGATGACCCTGCCGCCGCGCCCGCTGCGGCCAGCCCGCCCCGCCACCTGGGTGAGCAGCTGGTAGGTGCGCTCTGCGGCCCTGAAATCCGGAAGGTTCAGGCTGATGTCTGCCAGCACAACGCCTACCAGTGTTACCAGCGGCAGGTCCAGGCCTTTGGCGAGCATTTGTGTACCGATGAGGACATCAGCGCGGTGCTGGATGAAATGGTCGAGGATAAGGTCGTGCGCGCCGCGGAAGCGGGCGGTGTCCGCGTCCCAGCGCAGCAGGCGGGCGGAAGGGAACTGATCGCTTAAGGTTTTTTCCAGGCTTTCGGTGCCCATGCCGAACTGGCGGATATTTTTACCGCCGCATGAAGGGCACTTCAACGGTAAAGCGCGTCGGTAATTACAGGTATGACAGATCAGCGCGTTTTCGTCTGCGTGCCAGGTGAGCTGGGTATCGCAGCGCGGGCAGCGCATCACGTACCCGCAGTCGCGGCAAAAAACGTATGAAGCGCTTCCACGCCGGTTGAGGAAGAGGATCGCCTGCTCGCCGCGCTGCAGCACATCATTGAGTGCGGCATGAAGTGCCAGGCTGATGGGTGAACGATTACCGGCGCTCAGCTCCCGGCGCATGTCTACGACCTCGACCGGCGGCAGATCGGTGAAAAGCGGTTGTACGGCTTCAGGTTCTTTCCCGTCCCAGGGGGTGTGCGCCAGGATGCGTCTGGGCAGCTGGTGAATAAGCCAGTGATTTTTCTTGAATTTATAAAGGGTTTCCACGTCCGGTGTGGCGCTGCCCAACAGCAGGCAGGCGCCGCTGATTTGACTCAGCGTGAGCGCGCTTTGAACGGTGTGGTAGTGCGGCTGGGTGTCTTCCTGGCGGTAGGATGAGTCATGCGCCTCATCAATAATGATCAAACCCGGATCAGGTAAAGGGGAGAAAAGCGCGCTGCGCGCGCCGATGACGATGGGCAGCAGACCGGAGCGGATGCGGCGCCAGGTATCATAGCGCTCCCCCGCTGAAAGTTTTGAGTGGACCAACCCCACCTTGCCGGGGAAGCGCGCGAAGAAACGTTTCACTGTCTGCGGGGTGAGTGATATTTCGGGGACGAGGATAAAAACACCTTTGCCGGATTGCAGCGCAGCTGCAGCGGCGCGCAGGTAGATTTCAGTCTTTCCGGAACCGGTGACACCGATCAGCAGGTTAGGGACGCGCGCAGACGCCGTTTCAAGCTGGTTTTGGATGCTCTGCCAGACTTCCTGCTGGTGGCTGGTGAGGATGGGAGGGCGGGTGAGCACAGGTTGCAGTTTTTCCAGCGGGTCGCGCCAGATCTCGGTCTCGCCGAGGGTGATCAGCGACATTTCTGCAAGGCGGTTAAGATCCGCGGAACTTGCACCGCTCTCAGCGTAAACCCAGGAAACGTTGACAGGGATTGCCTGTTCTTCGAGGAACTCAAGCACAGCCTTGCGCCGTTGTTCAACCGGTGTGCCTGCTTTACCGATACGAACAGCAGGATCTTCGCGCCAGCCTTGCGGCGCGCTGAATTGCGCGGTGCGCACAACCTTTGGCCGCACAGCAGGAGGCGGCAGAATAGGACAGGATTCAACGAGGCCTGCTTTCACCAACCTTGGCAGGCTATCTCTCCAGTTCACTCGGGGCAGCGCCGCGTCCAACTGGCGGCCGCGCAGCGCGCCGCGCTTATCGAGTGCATCGATCAGGCGCTGCTGCACAACTGTAATACCGGCTGGAGGCAGCTGAGATGTGCGTTTCACCAGGATATCAGCGTGTTGACTGAGCCCCGGCGGCACCATCAGGTCAAGGCATTGCGGAAGCGTGGCCAGGTTTTCTTCTGCCATAAGTTCTGCCAGCCGCATCTGCCAGGGGGTTAGTACAGGCACATCGTCGATGACCGATTCGATCCGCTTGGTCTCGGAAACCGCGGGTGCATCCAGCAGGCTGACAATAATGCCCTGCGCCGGCTGCCTGCCAAAAGGTACAGTGACGAGGGTTCCCGGTTTTACCAGGCTCTCGAGTTCGGCAGGAAGCTGGTAATCAAAGAGTTCAGACAACTGGGCGATGTTGACAGAAACGCGGGCGTATTGGGGCATCGCGGTGATTTCCAGGGCGGGTCAGTGTGTGATTGCGAGCGCGCCGTAACCGACCACGCGGCTGCTGTCACCTGAGGCATCAGCTGAGGTAGTGTGATGCAGCAATGTGACCCTGTTTGCGCCGAGGAGTTTAGCCGTCCACAACATAAAAGCCACAGCCCCGGCGCCGCATGCAAAGCCCTCACCGCAGCGCTCTGCTTTCAGAACGCCGTCAGGTGAGAAAGCGGTGATCTGTTGCAGCATGCTGTTATCGAGCTGGATGGCCTCGCTTTCATCGTAAAAATGTGAAAGGTCAGTGCTGGCGACCAGGAGCACCTTGTAGCCCTTGAGCAAAGGTGCGATGGCGGCAGCGGATGATTCCAGCAGGTCGGGTTCCTGGCTGCGCACCATTATTGGCACCAGGCTGAAAGGCGCGGTTAATGCCACCTGGAGGAACGGCAGTTGAATCTCCAGCGAATGCTCGCGGTCGTTGGCGATGTGCTGCAGGATCTCACCCGTTTCTTTTTCAATGCTGGCAGAGCACTTCTCCACCAGCTCCTGGTCAACTCGAACTTCTCCAAGGGGGGTGGCGTAAGCCTGGTGAGCGCTGGTCAGCAGCCTGTGGGGCATATAATCGTGCAGCGGCGAGAAAATAACGCAAACATCATAAGCGTTTCCTCTAATACAGCGGTAGGCATGCCCGGCGGTAGATCCGGAATAGAAATAACCGGCATGGGGGGAAATCAAACCTGTAATTTCGCCCGGCAGCACAACGGGTGCCGCCTCTTCGATATACCCGTTGATCTCGCTGCGCAGCACATCCGCATTAGCCGGGTACCAGGCCCCGGCGATAGGAGAACGGCGAATGGGGGGATAGGGATTCATACTCACCTCACTGCTTCTATTATACAGTCGCGCAGCGGGTAAAAAAATACCCGGCCGCTAAAAGCAGCCGGGTCGGGTGGAATTCGATCATTGATCGTCGCGTTCACGCAGATGTGGAAAGAGCAGCACCTCGCGGATGTTCTTCTGGCCGGTCAACAGCATCACCAGGCGGTCAATGCCCATGCCAAACCCGCCCTGCGGCGGCATACCGTAAGACATGGCCTTGAGGTAATCCTCATCCATCGGGTGCCGTTCCTCGTCGTCAGCCTTGTAATCGCGCCCCATTTCAAGAAAACGTTTTTCCTGTTCCAGGGGATCGTTCAGCTCGGTGAAAGCGTTGCATATTTCCATCCCGTTCACAAAACCTTCAAAACGCTCCACAGTAGAAGGGTCGCCCGGGATGTTTTTGGCGAGAGGGGAAATATCGCGGGGATAATCGTACATAAATGTCGGCTGCACGAGGGTTGGTTCGACGAACTCTTCAAGCAATTGTTCGATGAGCTTGCCGCGTGCTTCGCCGGGTTTAACTTTTAACCCCTTGGCAATCATCACACCCTCCAATGATTCTGCCGTGGGGTACAGGGCAATATCAACGCCGGAGTTGTCAATGAGACTCTGGCGCAGGTTGACACGCTGCCAGGGCGGGTTGAAATCCAGCTCTTTGCCGTCGTACATTACCTTGCGGGTGCCGAAAACGCTGTCGCACACATGGGCGATCATTTCCTCTGTAAGTTCCATCACTTTGAGGTAATCCGAGTACGCCCAGTAAAACTCCAGCTGGGTGAACTCAGGGTTGTGTTTGAATGAGACACCCTCATTGCGAAAGTCGCGGCCGATCTCGTACACCCGATCAAAACCGCCCACGGTGAGGCGTTTGAGGTAGAGCTCAAATGAAATGCGCAGGTACAGGTCCTGTTTTAACTGGTTGTGATGGGTGATGAACGGCTTCGCCGCCGCGCCGCCGTAAATGGGTTGCAGGATTGGGGTTTCAACCTCCAAAAAGCCGCGCTCGTCAAGAAAATCGCGCAGCGCGCGCACTACAGCGGTGCGGGTGCGGAAGATCTGGCGCACCTCCTGGTTCACTGCCAGGTCAGCGTAACGCTGACGGTAACGGGTTTCGGGGTCAGAAAGGGTGGCATGGCGTACCATCTGACCATCCACAACTTCATCCTTGGCAGCTGGAAGGGGAGTGATGGCCTTTGCCAGCATCTTGAAGTCGCGCACCAGCAGGCTTACTTCGCCCGTACGCGTACGCACCAGGTCGCCGGCGGCCTGGATGTAATCACCCAGGTCAAAATGCTCCTTGAAGCGCTGCATTTCATCTTCTCCCAGCTCATTGACGCGGAAGAAGAGCTGGATGCGCCCGCTGCCGTCTTCGATGTGCGCAAATGCCAGCTTGCCCATCAACCGCACTGCGCGCAGCCGACCACCCAGCACGACGCTGAGCGTTTCAGCACTGCCGGCTTCTTCGGCCGTTTCAAAGGTCTTAATCGCGTCTGCGGTGGTACTGTTCACCTCCGTGCGCGTGGGATAGGGTTCGAATCCCACATCCCGCATCTGCTGGATTTTTTCAAAACGGATTTTTTCAAGGTCATTGAGTTCCATGGTCATTTCCTTTTTTAATCAAGAAGCCCGCCCTTGTGATCGGGGGCAGGCCTCTGTTTGCTCAGAGAACGGATCACCCTGGTGTTGCTGCGGCGTGACCCCCGGTTGGTTAGAGATCCACCTTGAGCACCTTAACCGTGTAAGGGCCCGCTGGCGCATCGATCTGAACCTTGTCACCCACGCGCTTACCCAGCAGCGCTTTACCCATCGGCGATTCGTTTGAGATCTTGCCAATAGAAGGATCAGCCTCTGCAGCGCCCACGATCTCGTATTCTTCTTTTACAGTCGTGCCTTCCTCCTGGATGGTCACGCGGTTGCCCACCTGGATGATTTCCTTGTCGATCTCCTTCTCATCCACCACACGCGCGGTGGCTAGCAGGATCTCCAGCTCTTTTATCGCGCCTTCAACGAAAGCCTGTTCGTTCTTGGCAGCTTCAAGTTCTGCATTGTCCAACAGCTCCCCGCCCTCAATGGCTTCATGCAGCCTGATGGCGATTTGCTCACGCTTGGTTGTCCGCAGGTATTCCAGCTCATCCTGTAGTTTCTGATATCCTTCGGTTGTCAGGACTGGTGTTGGCATATCCTTTTCCTTCCAATGTTGTTTCGTGATAAGGGAGTCTCCCCTTTTGCAGCAAATTATCCATATGGATAGAAAAAAACCACTCCGTTGGGAGCGATTTAGCAACGAGAGAAGATTGTCGCAGTTCTCTCTGAATTAGGATTAATATATCATAAACGGCAGCGGTTTGCAAGCGTCAAACGCGTAAAAAACAAGTTGTCTGGACAAGTAAGTCTGATGCAATTCTTACAAATCGATTCTATATTAAAGATGGTGGTAGATTGGTTTCTTGCGGAAACCCGCTAAACGAAAATGATAGTCGTGTATAATGAATTAAGCTAAACGAAAGGATAGAATGAACCTGCTGCTGGATCCAAATGTTGCCTATGTCATCCTGGTGATCGGGTTTGTGTTGGGTGTACTGGCGCTGTTCACACCCGGTACGGGCATTTTAGAGATCGGTGTGCTGTTTGCCATCGTCCTGGCGGGGTACGCGGTCCTTGAGCTGCCGATCAACATCTGGGCGCTAATACTGCTTGTGGTGGGTGTGGTTCCCTTCCTCATCGCGGTGCGCAAGTTTAAACACTGGTTGTACCTGATCCCCGCCATCATCTCGATCGTCGTAGGCTCGATCTTCCTCTTTAAACTGGAATCCGGGGCGCCGGCGATCAATCCTTTCCTGGCGGTGTTCATGAGCATCATCGCCGTTGTGCTGCTCTGGTTCATCGCCCGTAAGGGCATTGAAGCGCTGAAGCTGCGTCCCGCGCAAGACCTCGGCGTGCTTATCGGGCAGACAGGCATCGCGCGCAGCGACATACGTTCTAGCGGTTCGATCTACGTGGGCGGCGAGGAATGGACCGCGCGCAGTGATAAGTTGATCCGAGAAGGACAATCCGCCAGGGTGATCAACCGGGAAGGTCTTGTCCTTGTGGTGGAACCGGTAAAAGAAGAAAAGTAAAAAAGAGTTGATCTTCGAAAATTTTTGAAGGAGGAGCAATGGATCTGTTTGGAAATGGAAGTATCTTAGTTTACTGTCTTATTGGGGCTGTGCTTATCCTGCTGGTGGTCTTCCTGGCCGCAGCGATCAAGATCGTCCCCGAGTACCGCAGAATCGTGGTGTTCAGGCTGGGACGCTGCATCGGCGCCAAAGGCCCCGGGCTTATCCTGCTGATCCCGTTTGTTGACCGGCCGGTAACAGTGGACCTGCGTGAGCAGGTGCGCGAGATCCCGGCGCAGCAATCGATCACCCAGGATAACGCGCCGTTATCCATCGACTTCCTGTGGTATTACAAGGTGTTTGATCCCGTGCAGTCAGTACTGCAGGTGCAGAACTTTGAACTGGCCGCGCAGGGTATTGCTACCACCACGCTGCGTTCCGTCATTGGCGGAATCTTACTGGATGGTGTTCTATCTGAGCGCGAGAAGATCAATACGGCGCTGCGCGCCCGACTGGATGAAGTAACCGAGCGCTGGGGTGTGAAAGTTACCAACGTGGAGATCCGCGAGATCATCCCGCCGCGTGATGTGCAGGATTCCATGAATCGCCAGCTGACGGCTGAACGAAACCGCCGCGCTGTGGTCACCGAATCCACGGGTAACCGCGAAGCCGCCATCAACGTGGCGCAGGGTGAAAAGCAAGCCAACATCCTCCGCGCCGAAGGCGATAAGCAGGCCGCCATCCTCAAATCAGAGGGTGAACGCAAAGCCCAGGTGCTGAAGGCGGAAGGTTACCAGCAGGCGCTGGAAGCCATCTACGCCGCAGCTCAGAACATCGACCAAAAGACGATGACGCTGCAGTACTTCGAAACCCTCAAGAGTATGGCCGGCGGATCCTCCACCAAGTACATCTTCCCAATGGAGTTCACCAGCCTGTTGAGCGACTTCGTCAAGAAGAACACAGAGAAATAAGGACTGACTTCAAGTGGTAAATTGTGGGTTGGGAGTCAGTGTTCCCAACCCACATTTGTTACAGGACCATGAACGAGAAACCAATGACCTATGAATTGCTGCCGGCAACACTGGCGGACCTTTCGCAGCTGGGGGCGATGGAAAAAGCCTGTTTTCCGCTGGATGCCTGGCCGTTGATCGAACAGATCGCCGCGCTCACTTTTCCGGCCACCGTGCGCATCAAGGCGGTTAGCGCCGGCAGGATGGTTGGTTTTATCGGCGGGGATATCCGGCGATCGCGCAGAACCGGGTGGATCACCACACTGGCGGTGCTGCCGGAATACCGGCGCAGGGGCATCGGTGAAGCATTGTTGACGGCATGTGAGCAGTCGCTGAAAATGCCGCTGGTCAGGCTATCAGTCCGCCGCACCAACCTCGAAGCCCAGCTATTGTATCTAAAGAACGGTTATCACAAAGTTGAAACCTGGCGCCGGTACTACGAGGGCGGTGAGGATGCCATCGTGATGGAAAAAGAAATGCCCGAGTTCAAGCCGTAGGGTAATTGTCGGGTGATCGCGGTTGACAAAGCGCGTGAAAGGGTCTAATATATTACCAATATCGGAGAACTGATCACCATGCGAGTATTGGTTTACCATACTGGAGGAAATATCTGAAGGCACGCCTGTTAATGCGTGCCTTTTTGCTACCATATTGACCAAAAGGAGCTGATAGAGATGGATTACAGTATGATCGGCAAGATCGAAAAGGCAAAACGTTACGCGCAGGAACGCGAAAGGTTTGATTTCCATTCTTTCAAAGTCACGGTTAAAGGTGACAATAACGCTCATGTTGTAGATTATGAAAATGGCACGTGGAAATGTGATTGTGAATACTTTATGACCCGCGGGCGCTGTGTGCATACCATGGCGTTGGAAACCATCCTCGAGGGGATGACTGTACCCGATCCGGTACCGGCGGGTTAGTTTCTGCTTTATGAAAAGATAAGAGTCCCCGGAATCAAACCGGGGGCTCTTTATTTTATGAGCGGAGAGGGTGGGATTCGAACCCACGGTGACCACGAGAGCCACAACGGTTTTCGAGACCGCCCCGTTCAACCACTCCGGCACCTCTCCAGCGCGAGAATTATACCCGATATCTTTCAGATCTCAGCGGCATCACCTGATGAGGGATACTCAACCTGTTCCAAGCCCTTTTCTTTCAGCTTTTCCATGAACACACCGGCGGCGTCCTCCTCACCGTGCACCAGGTAGATCTTCTTCACGGTGTCTTTGACAGCCCCGGCGTAATCCAGCAGCAGCTGCTGACCGGCGTGAGCGGAAAGGCCGCTGATGGTATCCACCTCAGCCCGCAGCTCATAAAGCTGCCCGAAAATGCGCAGTTCTTTCGCGCCTTCCACCAGGCGGCGTCCGAGTGTATCCGGCGCCTGCCAGCCAACGATGAGAATGGTATTGCGCGGATTTTCGATGTTATTCTTCAAATGATGGAGGATGCGGCCGTTTTCTGCCATGCCGGAAGCCGAGATGATCACCATCGGACCCTTTTTATCGTTTAGGGCTTTTGATTCTTCGACATCGCTGATGTAGGTAAGCCCGTCAAAATCGAGCGCCTGATGCCGATGTTCGCGGATGAACGCGTTGGTCTCAGCGTCGAAGTATTCGGGGTAGCTGGCAAAGATCTGCGAAGCCTGTACCGCCAGCGGGCTGTCCACGTAGACCGGCACGCGCGAGATAAGCCCCTCAGCGAGCATACGGTTGAGGAAGAACACGATCTCCTGGGTGCGCCCCACGGCGAAGGCCGGAATGATGACCTTGCCGCCGCGGTCAAAGGTCTTCTTTACCACGCGGCGGAAGTTCTCATACGCCTGTTCAACGGTAAAGTGTTCCATATCCCCGTAGGTGCATTCCATCATCAGGTAATCCACTTTATCTGGTAATACAGGGTCAGTGATGAGAGGCAAGCCGAAGCGACCGATATCGCCTGAGAACCACAGGCTTTTGTGATCGCCATTTTCTACGATGTCCAGGCGGATGGCGGCGGAACCAAGAATGTGCCCCGCGTCAATGAACCGGACAGTGACTCCGGGTACCGGGGAGAAGGACTCGTTGTATCGTACCGGGTAATACTGCTCGATCGCCCTGGCTGCGTCAGCCTTGGTGTAAAGCGGTTCGACGGGTGGTTCACCGCGGCGGGCGCGCTTTTTGTTTACGTACTCCGCGTCATATTCATGGATGTGCGCGGAATCCATCAACATGATCTCGCCCAATGTGGCGGTGGGCGGTGTAGCGTAGATGGGTCCGGTGAAACCGTTTTTGACCAGGTTGGGCAGGTTACCGCTGTGGTCGATGTGCGCGTGAGAGAGAAGCACCGCGTCCAGATCCGCGGGATCAAAGGAGAAGTGCTGATTTTTTTCGTAAGTATCGGCCCGTTTGCCCTGAAAAAGGCCGCAGTCAAGCAGGAGTTTCCGCCCATTTACTTCGAGGAGATGCTGTGAACCGGTGACCGTCCGGGCAGCTCCGTTAAAATATATTTTCATGTCCCTCCAGGTTTGTTGATGAGTTTGATTATGGATTTCCCGTACTGGCGGTAACGCCAGGGTATTTCAGCCATGATGTTCTTCAGTTCCGGTAAGCTGTGTGGATTGGAGGACGCGATGCGTTCCATGAAGATACGCGGCAATACAACATCTGATTCGATTTTTAATGCTGCTGCTTGTGTCTTACGCCATTCATGCAGTACCTGAAGCCTGTCAAGCACAGCTTTTTCGGGGCGCTGACGTGTAAGACGCGCAGGTGGTTTGGCGTGTTCACCCTCATTGATCGCACGCAGCAGCCCGTTACCGTGGCGTTTGAAGAGTGTTTCGCTCATACCAGGAACCGCTTTCAATTCTTCGGGCGTGTGGGGTGCGGCGCGGCTCAGGTCCACCAGCAGCTGATTGGAAAGCACCTTGAAATGCGGCAAATTCAAGTATTGCGCCTGCTGATCGCGGTAACCGCACAGTGCCTGCAGCACCGCGTTTTCACGGCTGGTCAATCGGTTTGCCCCCGATACTTTCCAGCAGGAGTTGCCGTTTTGCTCAGGTGCGGCGGGTGTTACTCTGCTTACCAGCGCGAAATCCTCCAGTGCCAGTTCCCATAAACTGCTTTCTTTAAGTTTCTCCTCCAACAGCGATTTCAAAGCGAAGAGGTAGTGGGTATCCATGCGTGCATAATCCAGCATGGTGTAAGGAAGGGGTCTTTTTCCCCAGTTGGCGCGCTGGTATTTCTTTTCCAGTTGAATCCCGAAATACGATGACAGCAGGTTGCCCAGGCCAACCTGGGGTTCAGCGAGAATGCGCGCGGCGATCATCGTATCAAAAAGGTTGTTGATGGTGAATTTGTAATCGCGCTTCAGGCAGAGGATATCGTACTCGGCGGCGTGGAATATCTTCTGCTTCTGCGCATCAGCGAACAGAGGTGCCAGCGGGGAAAGATCGTGCAGCGCTAATGTATCCACCAGATAATCTGCGCAGGAAGTGGAGACCTGCAGCAGGCAAACCTGCTCGCGGTATGCGAAAAGCGAATTGGATTCGGTATCGATGGCAAGCAGCGGCTCGCTAACGATTGCTGAAGTCATTTTATTGAGTTTGTCTGGTGTGTCGATCCACAACGGGTCAGTTTGGGGGTGCGCTAACATGAGGGTATTATAACCTCCTTAATTACCCCGACCCTTAAACAGAGCGGTAAACATTTAAATGGAAATGCCCGGTGGATAAGCCGGGCATTGAAGGGTGCTGACGGGTTAGCGGCGGCTGGCGCTCCGTTCTTCTGCTGCCATAAAATCGTTGTGTGCAACGGGTTGGTTATAACGCGCAGTGTTCGGTCTGGCCATGGAACTCAGAGCAGCGCGCGGGGTAGAGGTCTGTGGACGATTGAAACCCGTGGAAGAGCGGTTGGCGACCGGGAACCCGGCAGGCAGGCTGGCGCCGGATACCGGCTTGTGTGAATGGGATGAACGCTCAAGTGAAGACGTGAGTGAGCCGATGATGAGGATGCGAATGACCCAAACCATGATGGCGACGACTACCGGTACGATCGAGGTCAGACTTTCTGTGCTCACCACTTCAGCGCTGCGCAGCGGGTGATTGGCAATGGCGATGGTGACGCCCCACCAGGTGAGAGCGGCGTTGAATGTACCGGCAATAAGCCAGGCGCCAAACAGGAACCACGATTCCCTCGAGGCATCCGGCCTGGTTTTCTGGTTGACCAGGCGGGCGATGCCGGCAAAATCGAGACTGCAAAATGCCAGCGCCATCAGCGTAGCCCAGCGGATGCCGGCGAACTGCAGATCACCCAGCAGGTCGCGCAGGGCATAAGCGGTGGTACTGTAATTTACGGCTTCAAAGGCGATGAGCGCGAGCACGATGATCGCGCTATAAACGCCCCCTGAACGAACGCGCAGTTTCTTGATCGCCTGCAGGGGGTTGTTGACAACTGTACGGGTGGCGGTTAGGTTCATGACTGTTCTCCTTGATAGGTCTATTATCGATTCCAACAGTCACATTATAGAACATAAATTCTATTAAGTCAATAGATATAGGATATTCGTTCTATTAATTCAGTTATCAGAAATGTAAGCCCCGAAATCAGGCAGTTCAAGCGGTGAATCCACCTGGATCAACAGCGGCTTTGTGTTATCGGGTATATAGCGCACCACATCCACCAGCGGAATATGATTGACGACAGCGTACAGCGCCGCGGATGAAAGACCATGTGTAGAGAGCAGTATGCGCCCGGCGTTATGGCGCAGATGGTACTCGTTGGCGGCCGCTACCATGCGCCTGATCACCTGCTCCAGCGTTTCGGCGCCGGCTGCCCGCGGAGTGGAGATGTACCTGGGATTGGGGCTGAAATCAGGTTTGTATCTCTCGCGCACTTCCTCGATCGTTTGACCTTCCCAAACTCCCTGGTTGATCTCGCGCAGCCGCGGGTCGGTATTCACCGGTAAACCCAGCACCGCGGAGATAAGGGAGGCAGTGTGCACGGCGCGCGTGAGGTCGCTGGAGTAGACGGCATCAAAGCGCGTGCTGCTGAGCGCGGCAGCCAGTTCGCGCGCCTGGGCGATCCCCGTGTCGTTGAGGGGGATGTCACTCTGACCCTGGTAGATGCCTTTCAGGTTCCAGTCTGTCTGTCCGTGCCGTACCAGCCACATCTCAGTCATAGGCAAGGATTATAACTGATGTGACAGGGTTGAAAAATGCATTTAGAGAATTTACGCAGATCTTGAAGTTTTTCGATAGATCCCTCTCGCACCGGAAGAGAGGGGTTGAAGTGAGGGTTAAATACAAAGAGGGATCATGAAATAGAAAATTACTTAGTGTTAAAGGTGCGTTGGAAAAATGATATTCCCCATTCCCTCAGGGATTACTGCTCTGCTGTCTTTTCCTCGTACGCGCACCACTCAATCACCGGGCAGTGCGGGCAATCAGGTTTACGCGGGTGGCAGGTCTCGCGTCCAAGGCGGATGAGATTGAGATGCCCGGCGTAATAATCCGCGGGGACGATCAATTCCTCCATGAGAATGTGTGTCTTTTCCACATCCATGGTGGCGGGTCGCACTCCCAGCCGGCCGGTGACACGGTAGATGTGCGTATCCACAGGGAAAGCAGGCCGCCCCAGCGCGAACTGCAGCACGATGGCGGCCGTTTTACGGCCGACTCCCTTGAACCGCAATAACCAGGTGCGGGCGTCTTCCAGTGGCAAATCCGCCAGGAAAGCGAGATCAAGCGAACCGACCTCATCATGGATTTGATTGAGAACGGCTTTGATGCGTGGACCCTTCTGGTTGGCAAGACCTGCCACGCGCACGGCTTTAATGATCTCCTCCTCCGGGGCGTTGCGCACGGCATCCCAATCAGCGAAACGTTTCCGCAGGGTGTTAAATGCGCGGTCCCGGTTCACATCATTGGTATTCTGCGAAAGGATGGTGGAGACAAGTTCGTCGATCGCCGGCAGGGGATCCCGCCAGACGGGAGCGCCGTAACTGTGGTTAAGCTTATCGAGAACGGCTTTTATTCGCGCTGCTGGTGTTGATGGCCGCATGGGGTAAGCAGGATCCTTTGGATCAGAATACCGAGGGCTGTTCCGGCTGGTTGCCGGTGGTGCGCTTCAGGTACTGCACCAGCCCCCAGCGGGCGCGCTGCAGATGCTGCAGTTCCTCCGCTTTCGGCACATCGCATTGTTTGAGGATATTATTGGCGGTCTTTTGTATGTCCTCGTTGCGCAGCGGTTTGCCGGCCAGTTTTTCCAGCTGCTTGCTGATCTTTTCCAGGGTCTTTAACTGGTTCTTGATGTCATTGGTGCTGATGAGACCGCTGCGACCGGAGACAATAATATATGACCGGTAGAGCGGTTTCAACAGCAGCGACAGGGTTTCCATCCACAATGTCAGGTCAGCACCAGCCAGGAAAGGTACTGAATTGGGCATGACGGCGTCGCCGATAAAACACACCTTTTCTGCCGGCAGGGTCCCCCAAATAGCTGCCTGTGAGGGTCCGGGGTGGCTGTCGAGGAGCATGGTGTGCTGTTCCCAATTTAATTCGAGATGTTCGTTGAACGTGATCTCCGGGGCACTCCAGCGGATGTTTCCAAGCGCGTTGTGCAATTCCCAGGCCGAGCCTGTTTCAACGCCCTGCGGTCTGATGTTGACCGGGCGGTCTTTGAACAACTGGGTGAGCTTCTCGTGACCAATGACCGTGCATTCGATCTGCCTCGAACCTAATGTGCGGTCGTAGTGATCATCCAGGCTGATGAGCAGGCGGTCGCTGTTAGGCGCCAGCTCATGCATTGAAACCCGCCACTGGCGGATGTCATCAGGTCTGAAAGGAGCGTCGATCAGGATCAAAGCGCGCTTCCAGTTGATCAATCCCAGGGTAACCCCGGGGTAATCTCTTTCTATGTATACTTGCGGAGCGATTTCCTGCATGCTTCACCCTTCCGGAGTAATCTCCTGCCGTGTTGAATACGGCAGGCTGAACATGAATCTGGAACCGCTTTTGTGTACATTCTCAACCCAGATTTTACCACCGTGCGCCTGCACCGCGAGACGGCAGAACGCCAACCCCAAACCCAGCCCCCTGGCAGCGTTATCCACACCCAGACGTACATATTTTTCAAAGATCCGTTCTCTCGCATCTTCAGGGATTCCAGTTCCCTGGTCCTCAACAAAAACAATGATTTCATTTGCAAGCACATTGATCCCAATCACAACCCTGCTGTGTGGTGGTGAATATCGGGCAGCGTTCTCCAGCAGGTTGATGATCACCCGGCGGATCATGTCTTCATCAGCCTTTATTTCCGGCACCTCACCGGGTAGCTGTTTGACCACTACCAGCTGCTTACTGCGCTCCAGAGGAGAAATGATCTCAACACTTTCATTGAGGAGCTTTTCAAGTTGCAACGGCTCGAGCCGGGTCAATTCCTCGCCTGATTCGAGACGGTTGATATCCAGGAGCGAGCTGACCAGGCGCTGCATATGAGCGCTTGACCGCCCGGCGATCTGCAGCAGCTGTTGGGATGAGTGATCGCTGCCGGGCGGGAGTGTTTCAGAAAGAAGCTCCAATCCTGAGATGATATTGGCGAGTGGAGAACGCAGGTCGTGATAGATCATCGCCGTCAGGTTGTCGCGCAGCGCTTCAAGGTCACGCCGGGCGCTGATATCACGAAAGATCCACTGCAGGCAGTCGTGGTCACGGTAGGCGACGGGCGCTGTGCTCACCTCAACCGGCAGGACCTGGTGTTCTTTGATTCTCAGCGTGGACTCATAAATGGCTGATTTGGAGCGTTTGCTGCCCGCCCCGGTACGAGCCAGCACATTAGTTGCCAGCGGGTCCAGGCTGGTAATTGATGAAGTCAATAAAGAACGCCGTTTCAACCCGCTGCGCAGCGCTGCCTGGCGGTTGCAGTCGATGATCTTGCCGTCGAGAGTGGTGATGAAGATCGGGTCCGGACTGCCCTCGAAAAGCTTGCGGTATAGAATACGGTTGTTTTCTGCGTCTTCGTACAATTGCGCGTTATGAATGGCGATGCCAGCTAGGTCGGCGATTGCCTGCTGCAATTTCAGGTGTGCTTCAGTAAAATTCCCTGGCTGCGGGTGAACTATGGTGAGCACGCCCACGATACGCTCGCGGGCATTTACAGGCAGGCATAGGGCGGACTTTGGTTCGCTTTCCACACCCTTTTCATAAGGCCGGGCAAGCCAGCGTTTATCAGCGCGGGTGTTCTCAAGGATAACAGGCTGCCGGTGGCGCACCACCCAACCCGCGAGGCCGCTGCGCATCACGGCGTTGATGGTTTCACGGGAGGCTGATGAAAGCCCGCCTTTGTAGAGAATGACCGCGTCGCGAGGTTTACCAGCGCTGCCCAGTACGACAAGACTGGCGCGCTCCGCAGCCAGGTTGCCAGTTGATAGCAGCAGCACGCGCGCGAGCACTTCGTGCAGGTCAAGGCTGGCAGCCAGCTGACGACTGACGTTGTAAAGAATTTCCAGTTGTGAGCGATCCTCAATGATCGGCATCGTTTTGTTGGTAGTACTTGAGCCCGGTTCCTGTGTTAAATAATACGATGCTTTCCCCCGCTTTACACCAGTCTTTTTCAAGCAGTTTCTTCAAAGCAGCCAGCGTCGCTGCGCCTTCTGGGGCGGCAAGTATGCCTTCCGTGCGAGCCAGTTCACGTTGGGAGCGCAAAATCTCTTCATCTTTAACAAGAATCGCGCAGCCGCGGCTTTCTCTCAGGCAGCGCAGCACCAGGCGGTCAGCGAACACCGCCGGCACACGCAGGCCCGAGGCAATGGTGGCGGCGTTTTGCCAGGGTTCAATACGCTCAGCGCCGGATTCAAAAGCCCTCACCACTGGTGCGCAGCCTTCCGCCTGTACTGAGACCATGCGCGGCCTGGCGCTACCGATCCAGCCGAGTGCCTCCATTTCGTCAAAGGCTTTCCACATGCCCACCAGGCCGGTGCCGCCACCGGTGGGGTAAATGATGACGTCCGGCAGGGTCCAATCCAATGTTTCCGCAAGCTCATACCCCATGATCTTCTTGCCTTCCACGCGGTAAGGCTCCTTGAAGGTGGAAACATCAAACCAGCCGTGTTCCTGTGCTTCAGCAGCGGCCAGGCGGGCGGCGTCGTTAATGAGCCCTTCCACCAGGTGAATTTCAGCGCCCGACATGCGGATCTCGTACTGGATGGGAGCCGGGGTATCGATCGGCATGTACACATGCGCGCCGCAGCCGGCACGGCCGGCGTAGAACCCCAGCGCTCCGCCCGCGTTGCCGGCAGTGGGGATGACAAACTCGGTCACACCCAGTTCCACGGCTTTTGAGACCGCTGCTGCCATGCCGCGCGCCTTGAAAGTGCCGGTGGGATTGAGCGACTCGTCCTTTAACATCAGGTTGGGTGCACCCAGAGCGAACGCTGTATTGGGCAGGTGCAGCAGCGGCGTGTCGCCCTCGCCAAGCGTGAGGCGGCAGGCTGCGTCATCCACCGGCAGCAGCTCGTGCCAGCGCCAGGTGCCGCGCGGGCGCGCTCTGATCTCTTCCGGCAGCAGCTGTTTTTTGAGTCTTTCAAGCGGGTAATGTGCCAGCAGCGGTGAATTGCATTCGTGGCAGTAGGTTTGCACGGCGCGGGGATCGAACTCGCGAAGGCATTCCGGGCATTGCAGCGTGTAGCGATTAAGCTGCGTTAGACTCATGAATTGAGTATAGCATAAGGGTTTCTTTGAGTTGTAAGCCGGTGTTGCGGGTCAGGGTGCGCACACCACCGGCGTTACACCGCCGGCTTTACTGTTGAGCAGCATGCCCAGGTAAGGAGAGGGGTCAAGCGTGTTGCCAATTTCCAGCTCATTCAAAAAGCCGCCGCTGCCGTTGTCCTTTAACACCGAAAAGTGCAGGTGCACGCCGGTTGGGTTGCCGGGTGTGCCCGAGTAGTTCCCCTGGTAACCCAGCAGGGTACCGGCCTTCACGAAGACCTCTCTGGCACCGGGAGGAAAGTCCTTGCTGATGAGGCTTTCACCGGATTGGTATGCCATGTGAGTGTAGTAGGTCCAGATCTGCGTGCCGGGGTTGAACGGGTCAGAGGGGATGCGGACGATGACCGTGGACTTCCAATCAGGCAGGCGGGTGAGATAACCATCATAAGCGGCGTACACCGGCACACTACCGGCTTCGCTGCCGCCGAAAATGTCAATCCCCTGGTGCCGGTGCCCGGGGCGGAAGGAATCGTCCCACAGGAAGCCGATGTAGCCGCTGGTGGGCATGCTGAAGGGGGCGTCAGCGCAGCGCTGGCCGGCTTCGATGCGCCAGTCCGCGTGAGCGGCGGGGTTGCGCAGCCACGCCAGCAGGGCGCGAGTGCGCGGGCTGACCTCAGACGGATTGAACCACAGGAAATAGACACCCACAATGACGGCTACCAGCGCAGCCGAAGCCAGGATGATGAAAACGTGTTTCATGCAATTAACCGCTGAGCTCTCCCAGCATTGACCAGGGTCCGGTGCGGGTGATCTTCACCGGCAGAACACTTCCGCGCAGGCTGGTCTCCGTTTCAACAAAAACCAGTTTATTGGTGGGTGTGCGGCCGCGCCAGCGTTTCTTCACTTTATCTTCGAAGAGCACCTCCACCGTGGTGTTAAGATAGCCCGCGTGGATTTCGCGCGCAATGGATTCCTGCAGTTCCTCAAGCGCTCTGAAGCGGCGCCATTTTTCTGCCGCAGGCACATCGTCAGGCAGTGTGCGCGCGGATAGGGTACCCGTGCGCGGAGAGTAGCGCGCCAGGTGGGCTACATCCAGTTTTAATTCAGCCAGCAGGTCGTAGGTGTTCTGGAACTGCGCTTCTGTTTCTCCTGGGAAACCAACGATGATATCGGTGGCGATGGAAACGCCCGGGATGCGCTCGCGTATCTTTTGCACCAGACGGCGGTAGTCATCGGCCGTGTAACCGCGCTTCATGGCTGCCAAAACAGCATCGTCTCCCGCCTGGTTGGGTATCTCGATGTGAGGCATCACTTTTGGCAGTTCGGCCACGCAATCGAGCAGTTCATCCGTCATCCAGTTGGGGTGCGAGGTGAGGAAACGCAGTCGCTCAATACCGTTTATGCGGCTCAATTCGCGCAGCAGACCGGCGAGGGTGGGGTAGGTTGGCTGGTCCTTGCCATAACGGTCTACGATTTGACCCAGCAGCGTGATCTCTTTTACGCCCTGCGCAGCGAGCGATTGCCCCTCGCGGTAGATCTCTTGCGGCGGGCGGCTCAATTCCACCCCGCGGCGGTAGGGGATGATGCAGTAAGCGCAGGCGTGAGAGCAGCCGTAAACAACGGGGATCCAGCCGGCCACCTGGCCGCCATTTTCGCTTCGCGGCAGCACCAGGTCTCCATCCATAAGAGCGAAACGCCTGGCGGTCTCGGCTTCTTCCGCGCTGCGCGCGTCGCGCTGGATAAGGAACTCGACCAGGGGCGACGGGTCCGATGGCGGAGAAAAGACATCCACATACGGGAAGCGCTGACGCAGTAGTTCGTTTTCTTTGATTCCCACCAGGCAGCCCATCAGGTTGATGACCACATCAGGGCGGGCGCGCTTGACCGGCAGCAGGGAGGTGAGCCTGCCATACGCCTTGTCTTCAGCTGACTGGCGCACCACGCAGGTGTTAAGCACGATCACATCAGCTTCCTCAGCTTTTAAAGTGTGCGTGTAACCCAGGTGCTCGAGAGCGGAGGAAACACGCTCTGAATCGGCCACATTCATCTGGCAACCTTCGGTCCAAACATGATATTTCATAGGCGTGATTATAACAAAAGAAGTTGGTAATCCACCAGGAAGGGTCTTATTCAGAGTCCGGCATGGAAGCTTTGAGGTAAAATTGACAGATACATTGAGGACCAATGAATAAGGAAAGCGCTGAAAGGTAAAACAGAAATGAATAAAAAAGTTGGGGTGACTGTACTGGTACTGATAATTTCCTCCTGTGTGCTCTTGAGCGCAGGTCTGATCGTGGGCGGGTATTTTCTGTTGAAAGCCCAGAAAAATTACACCGCGCCCACGGCTCCCGCCGCCCCGGCTGTAGCGACGGTGGCTTCACCGCAGCAGACGCAGGATTCGAACTCAACCGGTGAATTGCCTGCTGATGTTTTACGGCAGATGGACGAGATCCAGCAGCAGTTGATGGCAATCCGCGGGCTCAACATGAGCGCGGAACTGAAAAGGGACCTGATGACCCCGGAAGAACTGCAGGATAAGGTGATCAACGATTTCTTCGCAGATTACACGGATGAAGACGCGCTGAAGGATTCAAAAGTGCTTTCCACTTTGGGATTGCTGGATGAAAACTTTGACTTGAAAAAGTTTTACCAGGACCTGTACTCCGAGCAGATCGCCGGGTATTACGACAGCGAAACCAAGGACATGTACGTGATTGCCGGTGAAGGTTTTGGGGGGATGGAACGCATGACTTACGCCCACGAATTCAATCATGTCCTCCAGGACCAGAACTACGACCTCGAGAACGGCATGAAACTGAACGAGGATTACTGCGAAGAGGACACGGAGTATTGCGCCGCAGTCACCGCCCTCATAGAGGGGGATTCGGTCTCTGCGGAACAGGATTGGTTCATCAAACACAGCACCCGCCAGGACCAGCAGGATCTCTTCTCCTTCCAGGAGAGTTACACCAGCCCGGTATATGATTCAGCGCCGTCATACATGAAAGAGGATTTCCTTTTCCCGTACACGCTTGGATTTGATTTTGTACAGGGGCTGATCGAGCAGGACGGTTGGGCCGCTGTGGATGCCGCATATCGCAACCCCCCGGTGACCACTGAGCAGATCCTGCATCCAGAGAAATACCCGGATGATAAACCTGTACCGGTTGAGATGCCCGACCTCGCCGTCAACCTTGCGGAGGACTGGAGCGAACTTGACCGCAATGTGATGGGAGAGTGGTATTCCTACCTCATCTTTTCCAGGGGGCGATCCAGCCAGTTCACCATGGATGAAGAAAAAAGCAAAACTGCCACAGCCGGCTGGGGCGGTGATACCTATGTTTATTACGCCACTGCAGATCTCAACGATCACCTCTTCGCCTGGCGCAGCACCTGGGATACGCCCGCGGATGCGGGTGAATATTTCGGTATGTCACGTGATTACGGGTTGGCGCGTTGGGGCATTCCGGTGCAGAACTCTGATGGTTCCGTCACCTGGGACTCAACCTCTGATGGCCGCATCACCATGCGCTTGAGCGGTTCTGATGTGTTGTGGGTGATCGGTTCAACCCAGCAGGTGGTCACCGATGCCCTGACAGAAATAGAAGATTTCGGAAACTAAGCCATGCCGCTTGACCTGCAGCGCGTCAGGGGTCTGTGTTTTGATGTGGACGGAACGATCAGTGACACGGATGATGCCTGGGTCGAAAAAGTAAACCGGTTCTTGAGACCGGTTGCCAATATACTGAAACGCCGGGATTTCCGGCGTTTCGCGCGCCGGCTGGTGATGGCAAGCGAATCCCCCATGAACCTGGTGATGTACTGGTTGGACACGTTGAGCCTGGATGATAACTTTGCCCGACTGTTCGAAACAACCGCTCAAAAAAGAGGTTACAGGCACACACCGTTCAGACTGATGAATGGGGCGCGTGCCTTACTGGACAAAGCCAGGATGCATTACCCATTGACTATTGTCAGCGCGCGTGATGAAAGAACAACGGGCATCTTTCTGGAAGAGTTTGGATTGCGCGAACATTTCATGGAGGTTGTCACCGCGCTGACCTGCGAGCGCGCCAAACCTCACCCGCAGCCGGTACTGCATGCCGCTAACGCCATGGGGCTTGATGCGCGCAACTGCATCATGATCGGTGACACCACGGTGGATATTCTCGCGGGCAGGCGCGCCGGTGCGCAGACGGTGGGTTTATTATGCGGTTTTGGCACAGAAAAGGAGTTGAGGAAGGCCGGCGCGGATGTGGTGCTCAATGACCTCGAGGAACTTCAGTCTTTACTTTTCCCGGTGGACATTAATTAAGGTTCAATCGTAAAAACGGTCTTTTCTGTCTGATAAGTATTTCCGGCGCTGTCCCAGACCTTAAGATACACATTATGGTTTCCAGCCCAACCTGGCAGCTGGTAAAGGTAGGGCGCGTTGGTCTGTTCAAGAACTTTCTTTCCATCCACCCACCACTCCACACTTTTAACTCCCACCAGGTCCTCGACCTGGGCGGTGATGGTCACCTGCCCGCGAACCGGGTTGACGGTCTGGTCTGGTTGGGGGTAAGTGATGCGGGCAGAAGGCGGGGTATTATCCACTGTCACCTGTGTAACTGCAGAGGTAACCATGCTGGCGGTATCGATGACCGTCAGGCGGATGGCGTAAAGACCGTTAAGCCCGTTCGTATCCCATTCGGTGAGCAGGCTGCCGTTTTCCACTTGGCTTTTTGATTCATGCACGCGCAGCCAGCTTTCAGGGTTGATCCCTTCACCGACCTGAACGTAATAAGAAGCGAAGTTATCTACTGCTGCAGTTCCGTGGATCGCCACTTTACCTGAAACCGGTGAGAACATGGCAGGTTGGGTGATGTTGACCAGCGGGTTCTGCCTGACCGCCTGTATGGAATCGTATCCCTGGGGCATGAGGGCAACCCCGGTGTTTTGAGCCCATTCGCGTGCTTCAGGCGGGACGTTCATAAAGACCTTCTCTTCGACCAGCGCAGGCGGCGTAAATACGGTTGCCAGCTGGCCGGTCTCCCGGTTCACCTTGACCCGGGTAAAGAGCGTATCAGGCAGGGTAGGTTCGTTGCCATAAAGAAATAGATCGTAGACGATATTGGGGCATTCCCCGGTTGGCAGCATACCTGAAGGGCTGCAAACCTGCAACTGTGTTATGCCAGCCGGTCGCTGCCAGCCGCCGGAGTTCTGGCCGCGGGAGGTGTACTTGAATACCGCGTGCCAGATGCCGGCCGGCATGCGCACATCCAGCGGAATAAAATCCTCGTCATCTGTACGCGTTCCCATCCATACAAGCACCAGCCGCTGCGGGGTATAACCTACAGTCCAAACCTGTCGTCCATTATCCGCCCGGCCGATCTTGGCTGCCGCTTCCTCGCCGATCTCAAGCTCATTGGGGTGTCCCAGGCTCGGCCAGCGCGCGCTTTCGTCGCTGAGCACATGGTTGACCAGGTAAGTGACATTATCGCTGATGATCACCGCGCTATCCGGTAGGGCTGCGTGCCAGAGTGAAACGCCGCTGCTCGTGATGACTTTTAGAACAGCCACCGGGTTGATCCCGCTTGTGTTTTTGTCCAGTCTGCCGCTGCGTACGCCGCTGTTTGCCAGCGTGCTGTAAGCTGTTGCCAATTCGAGCAGGCTCATCTCGCTGCCGCTGAAAATGGGAGTAGCATCGTCGGGGGGGTTCTGCAATGACTCCAGCCCGATGACCGCGGCGGACCGCCAGGTATTAACAGCGCCGATTTCGTTTAAGAGTTCCGCGATAGGGGTCAGATAATCATTGGCCAGTGCTGAACGTAAATTAACTGCGCCATGATAGCTCGAAGGCGGGTAGGCATTATCGGCGACTAAGGCTCCATCCTGGGGGGGGATATCCCAAAGCAGACGGGCGGGCGAGTAACCGCGTGAGAATGCGCTGACAGCAACGAAAGGCGTCAGCAGGGAACCCGGCTGGTAGCCCGCATCCGACTGGCGCCGGCCGCTAAGAGAAAACGGTTCCAGATAGGCCAGCAGTTCGCCGGAGCGCGGATTCATCACCAACCCGGCAACCGCCAGGTCATCCATCCCTGGATCGGTAAAACTCTGGGTGGGCAGCAGCAGGGAGGCGTCGCAATCCGCCTGTTCAGGAGCCACACCGCTCACATCACTGTAGGCGATGCGGTTGAGCTGGGTACTGGCGGTGCAGGTGAGCTGCTCCTGCAGGTCAGAATCCAGCGTGGTGATCACAGCCAACCCGCCGCGCCTGAGCCGTTGAGCAGGAAAAATGGGTTCCAGTTCCTTTTCCACCATTTTCACCAGCGCGTTCGTTGTGATCGATGCGGCGTTTTCAGGTGAACGCGGGCTGATCGTTTCAGTCAACGCCAGTTCGTATTCCTCAGGGCTGATGGCGTTGGCGGCGCGCATACTGCGCAGCAGATCTTTTTGCGCGCTGAAAGCGGCTTCCGGCGCGTCGATAGGGTTGAGGGCCGGACTTTTCAAAAGGGAAATCAGCAGGGCTGATTCAGCCAGGGTAACCTGTTGAGCCGATTTTCCGAGGTACAGATTCGAAGCGCTTTCCACCCCGTAAGCGTAGCGGCCGAACCACGCGCTGTTCAGGTACCACTCGATCACCCTGGTTCTACCGTAAGCAGAGACAACCTGCCCGGCGAGGATGCGCATCCGGATCGTTCGAATGACTGAAGGAGGTTCATCCCAAAGAACGAGATCGTTGACCAGCCTTTCGGCTATTGTCATCGGCTCAAGAGATTTCCAGGATCGCAGGCTGTAACCGGGATTGCTCCAGAAGGTGGGGTCAAAGGCAGTGATGGCGCTGCGAACCAGCTGCGGACTGATGAACGCTTCGTTATCCGGGTTGATCGGCAGGAATTTGCGTTCGATCCCTTCATCCTGATAGGTAAAAAGGGTGATCACACCATCACGATCGTACAGCCTGGTGGGTTGAAGCAGTTCACCGTTTTCGCGGTCCAGCAGTACAGGCAGGGTTTCGATCGAAGGCAGGTCGCGCGCGACCCGCGTATAAAAATACGCAATCAGCAGCAGCGCTGCCATGATCAATAGCGACAGAACGGCCGTCAGCGTGCGCCCTGTCCATCCCAGGGTGCGGTTTATCCTGGCAGAACGACTCTGCCTGGAGAGTTTACGGTTCTTGAGAAGCAGGTAAAGTGAAGTCTTGCGCACTGGTCTTTACTTCCGGGGGGTGGGGGTTGGGGTGGGTGTGGCGCTCGAAGCGAGCCTGGGCGTCGGTGTGCGTGCCGCGGTGAGCGTGTCGCTTCTGGCAGCCGCGGGAGTGAAACTGACCACCGGTGTGCGGGTGGTGCCGGCAGAGGCCGCGGCGGTAGGAGTGGCGGGATTCAATTGATCCAATAAACCCCGTGCTTTTTCAAGCAGTTCAGCCGGGAGCTTCTCTTCAGGATATTCCAGTAGAGTTTTCAGGTCGGTTCGAGCGGCACTGTTTTGTTTTAGCGCCACGTAAGCCATTGCCCGCCAGTAAAGCGCCGCGGCTTTTTGCTGGTCAGTACCGGCAAGTTCGTAAGCCCGGCGGGCGAATTCAACCGCGCTGTCATTCAGCTTCCTGGCAAGCTGCACGCGGGATTTAAGGATATTGGCTTCGAAAGACGTCTCCTCGATCTCAATGGCGCTGTCCAGCGTTTCAGCAGCCTCCAGATAATCACCCTGTTCAAATAAGATTTGACCGCGGACGATAAGCGCCGGTACGGAGCGGTCATCCAGCTGCAGGGCGCGCTCAGCGTAGGATAGGGCTTCTTCCAGGTCCTCCGCTGCAATGAGCGCCTGCGCCATCATCGCAAGGGCTTCAGCGTCATCGGGTTCGTATGCCAGGTAGGTCGTTAACGGTTCGATCGATGCTGGAAACCCCCCACCACTTTGCAGGGCGGCGGCAATGAGCTTGTATGCGGGCAGCAGGGTGATGTCCATACGGTTCGCCTGCTTCGCGGCGGAGAGCGCTTCTGCTGTTTTACCCATCGCGAGGTAGGCCTGGGCGCGCAGTAATTCCACCCGGGCTGTGGGCGGGAAAGAAACAGTGTACAGGTTCGCGTTTTCCAGGGCGGATTCAACATCACCTTCTGCCAGCTGCAGCTCAGCCAGCGCCAGCAGGCCATCTGCCATGGCCGCATCCAGTTCAACGGCTTTTTGAAATTCCTGCCCGGCGCGTTTCAAATCCGGAGGTTCAGCGAGGAGGTAGGCGCGGCCCTTTCCCAGGTGGGCGGGTGCGAATTCCGCATCCAGCTTAAGGCTGGCATCATACGCGGCAGCGGCATCCTCGTTTAATCCTTGAAAACGGTAGACCTCGCCGATGTGGTACCAGATATCCGCCGAGGCAGGTTCTGCAGCCAGAACCTGCTGGAAAAACTCCAGTGCTTTGACCCAGTCACCTTTTTTATACGCGCGCATCGCCGCCAGGTAGGCTTCGGTAAGCTTGTGAGGGGTCGCGGCGTAGATGGGAGTGGGTGTATATGTGGCTTCAAGCAGCGTCCACAGGGGCGGCACGCCTGTAAAGAGCGGGGTTGGCGTCTTTGAAGGTGTGGCTGTATAGAGCGGTGTGAGTGAGAATCTCATAATGGGTGAGGTATCAGGGCGGTAACGGTTGGACTGCACCAGGTAAACCACCAGGGCAGCCGCGCCGATGACCAGCGCACCCAGCGCTACCCAGGAGGAGGTCAGCGGTTTTCGCTTCAGCTCTTTTTTTTCGGCCAGATCTTCGACTTCCAGGCTGGTTTTCCATTGCTGTTTTAAGGGATCGATGCCAGCGGAGGCTTCAGGAGGGTCGAGGTTATACCCCAGCATGCGCATTCCGTGGATGGCAGTGGGATTCCTGCGGTCAAGCTTAAGCACCTCACGCAGGCAGAACTCGCGCTCTTTGACGGTTTCCACCACAGCGCTCATCCACAGCCAGTACTTCGGGTTTGAGCGGTCATTTTGCAGCAGGCTCACCAGGTGCTCGCGCGCGCTGGCATCATCCCCCTGTTCAATGGCTGTCATGGCCAATTTGAACAGCTGCTCTTCCGGTTTCATGGCATGAGTGTAGCATATGGCTATCCACTGGGCAAGCACACAACTGGGTTATAATCCGCCATATGAAACTCAACAAAGGGTTCCTGGTTATATTTTTCTCCCTTGCGCTTTCAGGTTGCGCCGCAGCACAACCAACGGAGCCAGTTCAAACTGGAGAGAATATTAGACTAACACCATATTACACCGCCACTTTTACCCCGACGGTTACCCCCACACCTGAAGGATTACCCACCAGCACCCCGTTACCCACGGCCACTCCCACACCGCGCGTTTACAAAGTACAGGCTAACGATACGATGATCGGGATCGCCAACTACTTCGGGTTGACATTGGCGGAGCTTCAGGCAGCGAACCCCGGCGTTCAACCTGCGTTGCTTTCAATTGGAACGGAATTGGTCATCCCGGTGACCGAGACAGCAACGCCAGCAGCTGCCGCGCCAGCACCGGTATCCTACTCGCTAAACCTACCAGATACGGCGTGTGTATCATCCCTCACGGGCGGTTATCACTGCTACGCGCTGGTGGTAAATGAAGAAGATTTCGCCCTCGAGAACCTGACCGTGGAGCTAACACTCACTGATCCGGCGGGTGGCGAACCACATTCACGCGTTGTCGAGCTGCCATTGCATCAACTGGCAGCCGGGGCGCGCATGCCTTTCTATACCTATTTCAATCCACCGGTTTTTGCGAATGCCCAGGCTTCCGCAACGATTCTTACGGTCACGGATGCCAGGGATGGAAATGGAAAAATCCTGCCGCTGGTGATCGAAGGGGTAGAAGTGAAGATCACCGCTGATGGGGCTGCAGCGGCAGTCAGTGGTACGGCGCGCCTTGAAAGCGAAGGCGCTGCGTCTGGAAGCTACACGCTGGTTGGTGTGGCGTACGACGCGGATGGGCGGGTGGTTGGTTTGCGCAGGATCACGGGCGAAACCGGCTGGGGTGAAAACACTGATCTCGAGATTAAATTGACTGTCTACAGCACCGGTGGGAATATTGATCGGGTTGAGGTGTTTGGCGAAGCACAGTAAGGCTCAGGGGGTCTTCCACACCAGGTAGCTTCCCTGCGCGCACACCGGCAGAGAAGAAGCACTTTTCAGACATACCTCATAGATTACGATCGCGCCGTTGGTAATCGAATCCATTTCCGTAATTTCTGTAGAGGCCTTTCCATCTTCAGATGTGGCAGGGAACTCGCTGCTGTAACGCTCGCCATCCGGAAGTTGGATTTCTAATACTGCTTCGATACCGGGCAATGGTGACTGGTCCTCGGTCTTCGTGACGATGATCTCGATGCGCTGCGTTTCTCCGCTGGATAGCATGGGATATTGTTCATTCACAAGCAGTGTTACCGTCTCACCCGAGATGGCCGCGGGGTTTGCTTCAGCATCAGCCTTTTCAAGTGACTCAAGATACTCCTCCCCAAGCGGGGCAAGCCTCACCTGTTCTTCTTTATCAGCGACAGGTTCGTAAAGCAGGCAATAATAGGTAAAGCATTGCCGGTAAAGGCCGGGGGTGATCTCCATTGTTTCGGAGACCGGGTCGCCGGAGAATTTGCGCCCGCCGTGGGCGACAATAAAGGCGTCAAATACCGCGGGGACATGAAAACCTAATTCGCCATTTACCGGGTAGAAGACCACATTTTCTCCGCTGTCATGCACCTGCGCGACAGGTTCTACGCGGGGAATTCCCAGCATTTCCGGCAGGGCGCGCAGGGCGATCTTATCGGGGTTTTCGGGGGGGCTGTAGAGGATGGCATTCGTGTAAACCTGTTCCAGTGAACCGTCATTAGCGATATACGGCTGTGTCAGCGGCTTACCGAATATTGTGCTGCTGTCCATTTCTCCTAATGCCGGCAGGAAAGGCTGATCAGCCGCTGCTTGCGAGGGGTCAATAATGATGGCTTCAGCCAGCGGCGGGTAATTGCACACCTGGTCACAGGCAAAAGCGCCGTAAGCCAGAAGCTTTATCACTCCCGGGGGATCACTGAAACTGCGGTACATGCCGATGTTTTCAAAATACTGTTCAACGCGCTGCTGTGAGTAATTGATGCTGACCTGGCTGATGGGTTTACCCGCGTAGCGTCCGGTTGAGAATTGTTGATAAAGCGGGATGAATTCCTCATAGATACTGATCCCGTTTAAAACACTTTCGACGCTTTCACCGGACGTGATCTCGATTTTGCCGGGGAAATTAAATACCGTTCCCAGCGGGAACAGCGAGAAGCGCGCCTCGCCGCTGAGCAGCGAATCCTGGCACATCAGGGCGTTCACTGTGTACTGGCATTCGAGCCTGTTAAACTCAAATGTCTGCGAGATGCCCGGTCCGAGCACATCCTGGCCGCCCAGAGTGTTGTGAAATTCTCTAAACACAGGCGCGATCTCGTAGGTCTGGATGGCGGCCGGTCTACCCTCACCGTTTCCAGCGCAGGCGGCCAGGAGCAGGCTCATCAACAGGCAGCATAGGGCTGCCAGCGCGTGTTGTGGACGGGGATGCCTGCGTTGGCGGTTGGAAGCGGGATAAGTACGACGCGGAATCATATTTGTTCTCAAGGATTATTATAAATCAAGGCGGCTGTAATCCCGCTGTGCTGCGCTCTTCAATCCTGTGAACGGGTTTTGATAGTGATGGTAGAATGATGGTTAAATACGCCTGCTGGAGGATTGCATGGTGGAAGTTGTAATAGTTGACGCGATACGCACTCCTATTGGCGCGCTGGGAGGGGGTCTGGCACGCGTGCGGGCTGATGATCTTGCCGCGCTGGTGTTAAGGGCTATCGTGGAACGGAACAGTCTGGACATTTCGGCGATCGATGAGGTTTACATGGGCTGCGCCAACCAGGCCGGTGAAGATAACCGCAATGTGGCGCGCATGGCCGGGCTGCTGGCCGGGCTGCCCGTAACGATTCCCGCGGTGACCTTCAACCGCCTGTGTGCCTCAGGTCTGACGGCGGTCAACGCTGCCTTCCGCGCCATCCGCGCGGGAGAGGGTGAGATTTATCTCGCCGGCGGTGTCGAGAATATGTCACGCGCCCCTTATGTGCTGGCCAAGGCAGAGTCAGGCTACCCCTTTGGCAACCTCACCGCCTACGATACGGCGCTGGGGTGGCGTTTCCCCAATCCACGTATGGCAGAACTACATGGGACCGAACCCATGGGCGAGACAGCGGAAAACATCGCTGAGCAATACGCAATCAGCCGTGAAGAGCAGGACAGGTTCGCCGCGCAAAGCCACGCGCGCGCCGTTGCCGCGATGGATGACGGCAGGATGGCGCAGGAGATACTGCCTGTACTGGTGCCGCAAAAGAAAGGCGACTCCATGGTCATCGACCGGGATGAACGCCCCAGGCGCGATACCACAATGGAGAGCCTGGCGAAGTTAAGGCCTGCCTTCCGCCAGGGAGGGACGGTAACCGCCGGAAATTCATCCGGTATGAACGACGGTGCGGCCGCGCTGCTGGTGATGAGCGCGGATAAAGCCGCGCAATTTGGATTAAAACCGATGGCCAGGATCATCGCCTCAGGCGCGGCGGGTGTTGAACCCCGCGTGATGGGTCTTGGACCGGTGGGCGCGGCGCGCAAAGCGCTCGACCGTGCGGGTTTGCGAACAACAGACCTGGGGCTTGTTGAACTTAACGAGGCTTTTGCCGTGCAGGCACTGGCGGTATTGCAGGACTTGAAGATATCAGAGGAGATCACAAATGTGGTCGGGGGCGCCATTGCCCTGGGGCACCCGCTCGGCTGTTCAGGCGCGCGCATCCTCACGACTTTGCTGCATGAAATGAAACGCCGTGCTCCAGGTAAAACCGGTCCGTACTACGGGATGGCCATGTTATGTGTAGGAGTTGGCCAGGGTGAAGCCACGATCGTGGAGTGGGCGGCGTGAGAAACCGGTTGTACCTGTTTTTACACAGTGGCTATTTATCGTTAACTGGCAGGAGTAAAGCTCCTGCTATTTTTTTGAATGAAGATAGGATGAGTGACACTTTGCAAAACTGTAGGTTTTGTGGATAATAGTAATCCACCGGTAGTCAGAGACCGGTGATCAACCCCCGGGAACGGGGAAAATGAGGAGGTATGAATGCCCCCAAAGGGTAGGATCGTTGTCAGTGAAAAGTACTGCAAGGGCTGTGAGCTGTGCGTGGATGCCTGTCCGCAGAGCGTGCTTGGACTGGATCACGATCATCTGACTGCCAAGGGTTATCACCCCGCCGCATTGATCGCAGAGGGCTGCACCGGGTGCGGCATCTGCGCGGTGGTTTGCCCTGAGGCAGCCATTACTGTGTACCGCATTCGCACCGGCGAAACCCGGGCATTGGATTAGGAGGATGGCGATGGCGAGAGAGTTAATGAAGGGCAACGAAGCTGTCGCAGAAGCCGCGATTCGCGCCGGGGTTTCAGCATATTTTGGTTATCCCATCACCCCGCAAACGGAGCTGCTGGAGTACATGTCCAGGCGCATGCCGGAATTAGGGCGCGCGTTTGTGCAGGCCGAGAGTGAACTTGGCGCTATTAACATGGTCTACGGCGCCGCCTGCACCGGTCAGCGTGTGATGAGTTCCTCTTCCAGCCCGGGCGTGAGCCTGATGATGGAAGGCGTCTCTTACATCGCAGGCACAGAATTACCGGTAGTGCTGGTGGATGTGATGCGCGGTGGACCCGGCCTCGGCAACATCGCGCCGGGACAGGGTGATTACAACCAGATCGTGCACGGCGGCGGTCACGGCGAATATCACGCCATTGTGCTGGCGCCAGCCAGCGTTCAGGAATCAGTTGACCTCACTGTGCTGGCCTTTGATCTCGCAGAGAAATACCGCTCCATCGTTGTGGTGCTCTCAGACGGCTCCATTGGTCAGATGATGGAACCCTGCGAATTGCCGCCAATGCAGCCGCTAAAGACCAGCTTCCCTGATTGGGCTGTGACCGGGGCTGAAGGCCGCGAAAGGCGCTTCCTGAGCTCCATTAATCTCGACCCGGCTGCGCAGGAAGTGATGAACTTCAGGGTCATGCGCCGCTGGCAGGAAATCGAAGCCAACGAAGTGCGCTACAAAGAGTACTTCACCGAAGACGCCAAGTTCATTGTTACCGGATTCGGTTCCGCCGGCAGAGTCGCGCTTTCAGCGGTAAGGGCGGCGCGCGAGGAGGGGATACCGGTGGGATTGATCCGGCCGGTAACGTTGAATCCCTTCCCGACCCGGGCGCTTGCCGAGGCCGCGCAGCGCGTGGAATCCATGCTGGTGGTTGAAATGAACAACGGGCAGATGCTTGAGGATGTGTTGCTTTCCGTGAATGGAAAAATCCCCGTGGAGTTCTACGGGCGCATGGGCGGCGTTTTCATGCTTCCCGAGGAAGTCCTGGGTGAGATCCGACGTGTCGCTGCCGGGAGCTTTTCTACTGAGGGTCACCCGCGCGACCGCTGGTTGAACCGCACCGCGGAAAAGAAGTGAGGAGTTGAAGATGGTGATGAATGGTAACGTGACTGAGGAGAAAGTATACACCCGGCCTGATGCATTCGCAGACGTGAGCACTCATTATTGTCCCGGCTGCACCCATGGCACCGCTCACCGTTTGGTGGCTGAAGTGATCGATGAAATGGGCTTGAAGGGTAACACCATCGGTGTGGCTTCGGTAGGCTGCTCGGTTTTTGCCTACAACTACTTCGACCTGGATTTTGTGCAGGCGCCGCACGGGCGCGCCCCTGCCATGGCGACCGGGGTCAAACGCGTTTTACCCGAACGCGTGGTCTTTACCTACCAGGGAGATGGCGACCTGGCTTCGATCGGCACGGCTGAGATCGTGCACGCCGCAGCCCGCGGCGAGAACATCACGGTTTTCTTCCTGAATAACACCAACTACGGCATGACCGGGGGACAGATGGCACCGACCACCCTGCCCGGGCAAAAGACAACCTCTTCGCCGCGCGGGCGCGACGTGGAAACACAGGGTTACCCGGTGAGGGCGTCTGAGATGATCGCCACATTGGACGGCGCCTCTTACGTGGTGCGGCGTTCGCTGCATGATCCCAAGAACATCCGCCTGGCGAAGAAAGCCATCCGCACCGCGTTGGAAGTACAGGTTCGCGGACTGGGATTTTCGATGGTGGAGTTGCTTTCCACCTGTTCCACCAACTGGGGTATGACCCCGGTGGAGTCGCTGCACTGGCTGGAAAACAACATGGTGCCCTATTTTCCCCTGGGCGATTTCAAAGTTCACCCGGCCATCGCCGGGCTCAGGTTCTAGGCGGGAGGGAAAATGCAGACAGAGATCATTACCGCGGGTTTTGGCGGACAGGGCGTGCTGTTCACAGGTCAGCTGCTCACCTACGCTGCCATGGATGAGGGCAGGGAGGTGACCTGGATCCCCTCATACGGACCCGAGATGCGTGGCGGCACGGCGAACTGCACGGTGGTCATTTCAAATGAAGAGATCGGTTCGCCCATGGTCAGCAACCCGCAGGCGGTTATCGCCATGAACCTGCCCTCGTTGGATAAATATGAAAACAAGGTAAGGGCGGGGGGTGTGCTGGTGGTGAATGAGTCTATGGTCGACCGCGCGGTCGCGCGTCAAGACATCAAAGTGGTCATGGTGAAAGCCAATGACATCGCCGAGGAGTTGGGGGATAAACGCATGACCAACATGGTGCTGCTTGGCGCGCTCATTGCCAACCTGCCGGTGCTGCCGCTGGAAGCCATTCAGAAAGCGCTGGCCGGGCACCTGCCGGAACGCCACCACAAGCTGCTGCCGAAGAACTACGAAGCGCTCAAGCGGGGCGCCGCCCACATGGCGAAGTAGAAGAGTGCAATAAAGATAAACTGGAGACGAGGTTTGGTCTCCAGTTTTTTTGTTGATGAATGGATTTACTTTTGACCTGACTGACGTCGATCAACGAAATGTGTGAACCATGGCCACAGGTGAATGCCGAGCCCCAGCAAGAACATCAACAGCCCCACCACGGCCAGCACGGTCAACCGCATGTAGATACCGCTTAGAAACCCGACGATGGTGAAGAAGAGGTGAAACACCAGGGGGACTGTGAGAACCACCCAGTCAGGTCGGGGTGTAGGAATGAACTTGGGGCGCGATACGTACACGACCACGATCCCGGAGTAAACCAGCACTACCATCGCCATGGTGCTGCCGATGTCGCTGTGAGCGAAGAGGTTCACAAAAAGGAAGTTAGTGGCGGCCAGGATGAGGATCGACCCAAACAGGGCGATGACCGGGTAAGTCCACAGGCGCCAGGTCTGTTTCGAATTGTGCCAGCCGCGTGCGCGCAGCCAGTAGACCATCCCGCTGAAAGAGGACGCCACGATGAACCATGACCAGAAATTTCCGTAAGGCACCCCGTACCACTGCATATCCAGCGGGATCACCCAGTTCCAGAACCCCAGGCGTATGGCAACCGCGTCCATAGCCAAGTCAATATTCAAAGCCATCAAACCCACCAGGAACGGGCGTGCGAACACCGGCATGTCCAGCTGCCTGACAAACTCCATACCGCTGTAAATGATCACTGCCCACCCCAGGCCGATGCACAACGGAGCGCCATCGATCATAATCAGGAATTGTCCGTAATGATAGGCCTCGAGCTGCTTGAGGGTCATCCACTCCAGGGTGACGCCGAATACCAGGCTGGCGAACAATTCAAGCACCCTGGCCTTGCCCTGGCGGGCGGCGTGCCAAAGGCAGGCTGCGAACACCAGTATGGTGAGTAATTCAAAGATGATGAATTCTGGTTGCGGCATAACCCCTGCTTCCGTTTTTTGAAAAATCCCTGTTTCATACAGGGCAGGAGAATTGTATCTGAAAAAACTGCAAGGCGCAAAAACTGTTACTTGAATTGTGCCTTTCTTTATGAAATAATGTTACTATGCCCTTGCGTTAACTCACAAGCGGGCCTGGAAGAGGTGGAATATTGGATCTTAAGGACCTGTATCCGGCGATCGAAGCCGCTTCTCTCGCCCTTTCTCCGATGCTGGAGCCGGTGGTGGATGACGAATGCAAATGGTTCGGGTTGACGCGTCAAGAGCTTTTCATCTTAACTGCCGTTCCCACCTTTGAACCGGAACCCGTGAGCGCCAGGCTTCTCAAAGTCCGCTCGCCCTATACTTCTCCGAATCATTTACGGACGCGGCTGGAGATCCTGGCGGCCGGGGGAATGTTGATACCTGCGGATGGCGATGGTTTTCATCTGAGTGAACAAGGGCTTGGTGCCATTAAGGAATTCATGCAAGCGCTGCACACCGTCATGGCAGGTATTCAGCCGATGCCCATTACCAGGATGATGGACCTGGCTAGCCGCCTGAAGGACCTGGCGGATGCCTGCCTGGAGGCGCCCGAACCTCCTGGCACCTGGTGCATCCGGCACGCGCGCCGCCTTGACCCCGGCAGGAAAGCGCCTATGATGGCACGCATCGACCAGTTTTTTGATGAATTGAGAGCTTACCGTGATGACGCCCACCTGGCGGCCTGGCACGGTTATGAAGAGAACGGACATGCCTGGGATATCCTTACCTACCTGTGGGTGGAAAAGCAGGCTGTGCTGGGTATCATTAACCAGGCGTTAAAACGCAGGGGCAATTCGATGGAAGAAACACTGACCGCTGTCAGCGGCTTGATCCGTAAGGGCTGGGTCAGCCGTGAGGGCGATTCGCTGCGCATAACACCGTTTGGCCGCGAAATTCGCCGCACAGCAGAAGCCACCACTGACAGGTACTTCCTTGCGCCCCTGCGGCGTTTCACTGAGCTGGAACTGGAACAGGCGGTTGAATTGATCAACGAATACCGCAAGGGCATACCTTCATTGGCAGGCTAGTGATGGACCCGAATGAGCTGTTCTATCCCTGGAAAGAGGTTCGCAAAGATCTCATCCGCATGGTAGCGTGGTTTTCAGAAGAAGACCTCTTCTTCAAACCTGCTCCGAACTGCTGGCTGGTGGGAGAAACCTTCCTGCACATCGCGGAATGCGAGGATTACTGGATTCATGCGATGGTGAGAAAAGAGCTCCCCTTGGATCTGCATTATGATATGGGGCAGTATCCCAGCGGCCGCGCCATCCGAAAGCGCCTGGAGCTTTCACACGAACGCAGCATGCAGTTCATTGAAGGGCTAAAACAACCTGATCTGGCGTGGCGTTTCACCACACCGGCTGGCGAAACCCTGACCCTCTATGAGATACTATGGCATGTGATCGAACACGAGGTTCACCATCGCGGCGAGCTTTCGCTTATACTGGGCTTGCTCGGACGCAAAGGACTGGACGTGTAAACAACGAGGTGACAATGTCAACAACTTTACGCTGGTTTGGACACGCTGCCATAGGAATTGAAACCAATGGATATGAGCTGTTGGTTGATCCGTTCTTCAAAGGCAATTCAAAAACAACACAGAATCCGGATGAACTGAAACCCGACTATATCCTCATCACCCATGGTCATGGAGATCACGTGGGTGACGCCCCCTCAATTGCCGGGCGCACCGGGGCTGTCATCATCTCCAACGCTGAGATCAGCACCTGGTTCGCCAAAAAGGGATTCAAAACCCACGCGCAGCACCTGGGCGGCGGTTTTAATTACCCCTTCGGCTATCTCAAAATGACGTACGCGCTGCACGGTTCGGCTTTGCCGGATGGTTCCTACGGCGGCAACCCCGGCGGATTCCTGCTGACCACGCTGGAAGGCAGGAAGCTTTACCTCGCTGGTGATACCGGGCTCTTTGGTGACATGAAACTCATTGGTGATGAGGGCATCGACCTGGCAGTACTGCCAATAGGCGATAATTACACCATGGGTCCGGATGACGCGCTGCTGGCGGTGAAAATGCTGCGACCGAAAGCTGTGGTGCCCATCCATTACGATACGTTTGAGGTCATCCGCCAGGATGCAGCTGCCTGGGCTTTGAGAGTTAGGGAGTTAATGGATACAAAGGTATACCTGATGGATCCCGGGGATGTGATCACCATCTGATTTAAGTGTTAACTGTTGAGTTCCAATAACAGAATCCGCCGGCCAAAGGCGGATTCTGGCATTATTCGTGCAACATAAATGAAAATTTCGTTTTGTGTTGTGTGGAGGTTTGACTATGGATACAATACTTGAACTTTTAACCACCGCGGGAAGGTTCATTGTCGGTATGTGGCCGGTGATGTTCGTGGTGCTGCTCTTCGGCATTTTCAAGCGCCGCGATGGTTTCGGCACCATGCTTCGATTGTCGATCAAATCACTGGTGGTCACCTGGGTGCTCTTTGCAGTGCTGAGGGTGCTATTTCATTACCTCGAGATGGATACTTTCCACCTGATCCAGGAGCCGGAGAATTCGAAGTATTTCCTCGTTGTTGGTCTCTTCCTGCTGCCGCTGGCTTTTGCCATCGTGCTCGAGGAAGCCCGAAAACGCCGGGTGATCAAGTCCATTGCTGATATGCAGATCCTTTCACCTTCTGAGTTCGAAAAACTGGTGGCCAGGACCTACCGCGAACAGGGACATTCGGTTGAGATGGTGGGGGCGACCGGCGACCATGGCATTGACCTCATTGTGCACACCAACAAGGGAGAAACCTGGCTGGTTCAGTGCAAGAAGTACCGCGGTAAGGTGGGCGAGCCGGTTGTGCGTGATTTCTATGGTGTGCTGCGCGCTTCCAATGCGGATGCAGGCGCCATTGTCACCACCGGTCTGATCACGCCGCAGGCGCGATTGTGGGCTGAGGGTAAACCCATCTTCCTGTATGACGGACGGGCTTTCCTGAAGATCATCGAGAACACCCGCATGCGCAGAGTGCTGCCGCAGGACGTAAGGAAGCCCGAGGTGGAAACCCCTGCCAGGCGGGGTCTATTTAATACTGCATTCAAACCGGTTGTTGAAGCTGCCGCGGCTGTGGCAGCCCCGGTTGCATCGGCAGGCGCTGTTAAACTGCCTGTAGAGCCTGAAATTCAGGATAAGACCCCATTCATGGCCGAATCCAATATCCCCGATTGCCCGGTCTGCGGTACCCGCATGATCCTTAAGACCACACCCCGCCTTATGCTCAAGCCAAAGAAAGTGTATATCTGCGTCAACGCGCCTGAGTGCGAAGAGACATTCCCGGCGAATTAAGAGTCAGACACCAAATGTAACGCCCTCATTACGAGGGCGTTATTTTTTCGTCGAAGCGGATCAGGTGTGCAAAATACTGACCTCGCGGGGTCTCGTGAAAGTGAGCGTACCCCCATTTTTCGTATGGATACCCCCGCGCCTGCGCCCGCCGATGGGCTTCATCAGGGAAGATGTAGGCTGTTACCGTTTCAGCAAAATCCTCCAGTGAGTTGAAGTTCTTATCTACACCGCATGGGGGCGGCGGGCTGCCCACCCGGTACCAGAAAACTTTCCATTTCGGGTGAGCGTAATGCAGCGCCTTGAATAAGAAACCGCTGCCGGTGCGCGTGCGCATCTGCTGTGAAAGCTGCCAGCCATGCGCCGCGTCGAGGGCGTGCGCCAGTTCGTGGGTGATCGTCCACTCCGTCAGGTTCGAGGTGTTGAGGTTTAACCTGTCGCCGCGAGAGTAATTATTCCCGCCTTTTGGATCAAGAAGAACCGTGTAAATTTTGGGAATTTCCAGCTTCGCCACCAGGCTGCCGGTAACCGAGTAGAAATGGTCTATCGTACGGATGATCAACCCCTCCAGCGCCGGCTGCGGCTTGCCTTCAATACGATATTGATGTTGCAGGGTTGAACCCTTCAGGTGAACATGGTGAACGGTCATATCCGTTTCAACCAATACCCTTCTGGTAGAGCAGCCACAATCCGCTGATATAAATGATGAACAGCGCCAGGCTGTCGATCTCGATGATCCATAAGCGTTTTTCAATGCGGGCGAGGTTTCCCACCAGCCCTACGACCGTCATGAGCAGGCCGAGCATACCGACGATGAGAAACGCCGGGTCGATCGCGGCCAGGAACCTGCCATTGGTATAGAAAAGGTCGGTGAGCCCAAGAGCGAACATGTTGAACATGTTGCTGCCGAACAGGTTGCCGATCGCCATATCGCTGGCGCCGATGCGCAAGGCGGCGATGGTGGTGACAACTTCGGGAAGCGACGTCACCAGCGCCACCAGCGTTGTGCCGATAAATGTTGTGCCCAACCCGGTGATTGCCGCGATCTCAGAAGCACCTCTCACCATCACCGGGGTGATGGCGATGAGCACCCCGGCTGCTGCCAGGAAACCGGCAATCGCCGCCCAAAGTTTCGGTGTACCGGCGGGGATGTCTTCTTCGACCGCTGCAGCAGGGGAGGTATTGTCCCGAGAGATCAACCTTACCGCCAGGATATAGACCGCGATGATTATGAGCGAATCCAGCCCGACCCAACCCAGCTTGATTTTTATATCTGCCAGCATGAAGTAGAGCACGAGAGCGATCATCAGGATCGCCAGGCTGCCGGAGAGGGCGTGTCGCCGGGCGGCCTTGCGCAGCAGGCGCTGCTTGCGGTTTATCAGGTCCAGTACCGCCAGTAACAGCATGTTGAAGCCGTTGCTGCCCAGCAGGTTGCCGGCTGCGATACCGGGGGTCTGCTGGCTGACCGCGCTGATGGATGTGAGCACTTCCGGGAGGGATGTGGCACCTGCCATCAGCAAAACCCCAACGAACATGCCGCCCAGCCTGGTACGGATGGCGAGCGCGTCCCCGTACTTCGCCAGGTAGTTGGCGGCAATGACGATGACGACCGCGGAGGCGATAAACTTAATCCAGACCATGGTTACTCAGCTGAATTCTCAGGTGATCTCAACCCTTTGATCACGTCCAGTTCCCAGGCCGCGAAGATCCCGGTATCAGGGTTGCTGATGTCGCCTACAACGCTTTCAATCAACGCCAGGCAGGTATCAACGGATTTTTTATCTGGAACGATGGTGAAAAGTGAGATGTTCTCAGTTTCATCCATGGCCGGAGAGGAATAAAGATACTGCATTACCAGGTGTTGCTTTCTCACCCGGTGCAGGCCGGTCGACTCAACAATGGTGGCGCCGCTGATGCCGCCGTTGTCGAGCGCTTCCAGCACCTTGCTTAATTTAGCCGGGTCGTCGAGCACGCAAAACACCATGTACATGGTCTTACTCCTTTCAAATCAGGCCGCTCTGCACTGCCGCGAAGACCAGTGCCAGCAGCAGGCTGATTAAGCCTAGCAAAAGCGCGAAGTAGGTGGATAACCGCTCTCTCATCTCAACACCATTTTAAACCAGGTCAAATCGTTCGTAGTGATAATCGCCCGGCCAGAGCGCTAATTCCTTGATCACACGGTCGACCGCGCGCATCATCGGTGGCGGTCCGCATAAAAACACCTCCACCTGGTTGCGTTTGAGCCCCGGAGGAATGACTTCTTCAATGACCGCCCGTGAGATATACCCGCTCCTGCCGGTCCATCCTTCAGGGGGTTTTTCAAGGATGTGGATGATGTTTAGATTGAGCCGTTCCTTGAGGGCTTCGAGTTCCTCCCTGAAGATTACCGCTTCCCAATCACGATTGGCATACAGCAGTACCAGCGGGCGGGTTTCACGCCGGTCCGCCATGGTTCGCAGCATGCTCATCATCGGTGTGATACCCACACCGCCGGCGATGAAGATGAAGCCGCGGGCATGATCATGCCGGTCTGTGGTGAATGCACCGTAAGGTCCATCCACGTATACAACTTCGCCAATCCGGGTATCCTTGATCGTGCGGGTGAAGTCCCCCAAGGCCTTGATGGTGAACGCCAGCCTGGATCGATCAGACGCGCTTGACGAGATCGAAAAAGGATGTTCTTTTTCAGTGAATGGAGAGGAACGCAAATTGATCCATGCGAACTGACCGGGTTGAAAACGCATGCCCTTGTGACCGCGTGGTTCAAGTGCCAGCGTCCAGGCATTGCCGCGTTCCTTGATCACATCAATCACCCGGTATTGCCTGCGGGTAAGTAATAAGGGCTTGAGCAGCCTGGTGTAAAGGAGCAGCCCCACCCAGAACACCGCGTAAACGATCCATAGCAGGCGTTTCCAGGGTGTGTTCACGTAATAGCCGGCCATCTCAACGTGAACGAGCGCCATGCCCACCGCGAGGATGGATAGAATGCCATGCCAGATGCGCCACTGGTAATAATCGATCTTAAGCTTTTTCCGCCACACCGAAAAGACGATCAAACCGACGAGCGCTAATACCGCCACCAGCGCGAAACGCGCGCGCCAGGGCGCGGTGAAAACATTCAGCAGGGCAATGGTCTGAGGTGAAAAAATGAACAGCAGCAGCGGGTGGGTGATGATGAGGGCAAATGCCACAAAAGAAACCTGGCGGTGAAAATGGTACACCAGGTCGCTGCCGTAAGGGGCTTTGAGCCACTTGAAGCGCGCTGTCAGCACAAATTGCAGCGCCATCATCGCCAGCCCGATAAAGCCCAGGCTTACTGACAAATCACGCCAGAATTCCCTGCCCGGCGCCCGCGGCCCCAATAGCATGATGAACAACGGCGCCAGCACCAGGAAGAGGTAGAGCGTGGCCCAGGTAATGCCTGTGATGATGGAACGAACTTTCATAAATCCACTCCGGTTTATTATGTCTGCTTGTGGTTAATACTACTATAAAAATCCCGGTGCCCGTGAGAGCACAACCTTGTACGCGCGATCAAAAACCGCAAAATCCTGATAGGTTTTGCCAGTATCGCCCGTGTAGTATTGAGGTAATAAAGCGGCTGACTGGAGCTTCATGGAGAAAAAAACGCCCAAGTTCTATGAATTGCCTGTATCCTCCCGCCTGGAACAACTCGCGCGGGAGGCAGGTTTGCCATTGGAAGACCTGCTGCCGCTGGCCGGTGCGCCTGCCTTGACGCCTGAGACCGCGGACTATATGATCGAGAACGCGCTGGGAGTGTTCGGTCTGCCGCTCGGTGTTGCCCGAAATTTTCTCATCAACGGCCGCGAGGTACTGGTACCGATGGTGATCGAAGAACCATCAGTGGTGGCTGGCGCTTCGTATATGGCAAAGCTGGTGCGTTCAGGCGGCGGATTTACCGCAGAGACCACCGCCCCTGAAATGATCGGTCAGCTGCAGCTGCTTGATATAACGGACCTCACATCCGCGAAAGAAAAGCTCCTGGCGCACCGCGAGGAATTGCTCGCCCTGGCGGGCAAGGTTGACCCCGTGCTCGCGCGCTTCGGCGGGGGTCCGCGGGATATCGAAGTAAGAGAAATTTCAGACTCACTGATCGGACCCTTTTTGGTGCTGCATCTGATTTACGATGTGCGCGACGCCATGGGCGCCAATGCCATCAACACCGCGCTGGAGCAGCTGGCTCCGCGAGTTGCGCAGATCAGCGGCGGCCGACCGCACCTGCGCATCCTGTCAAACCTGGCGGATAAGCGGCTGGCGCGCGCGGAGTGCACCTTCCCGCTCTCAGCGCTGGGGTTTGGAGAGTACACACCCGAAATGGTGCGCGACGGCATTATCGAGGCCTGGGCTTTCGCCGCGGCCGACCCTTACCGAGCGGCCACCCACAATAAAGGCATCATGAACGGTGTTGACGCGGTCATTTTGGCCACGGGCAACGACTGGCGCGCGGTGGAAGCCGGTGCGCACGCCTTCGCGGCGCGCGGCGGGCGCTACACCAGCCTGACCGCCTGGCAGAAAACCGCAGACGGCAGCCTGAAAGGCACGCTGCAAATGCCCATGGCAGTAGGGATCATCGGAGGCGCCACGCGCTCCAACCCCGCGGCTGCCGCGGCTTTGAAGCTGATGAAAGTGAACACTGCCGCGGAACTGGCGCAGGTGATCGTTTCGGTCGGGTTGGCGCAAAACCTGGCCGCGCTGCGCGCGCTGGCCACCGAGGGCATACAGCGCGGGCACATGGGGCTGCACGCCCGCCAGGTAGCGCTGGCTGCCGGCGCGGTTGGCGATGAGGTCAACAGGCTGGCGCAGCAGCTGGTTAATGAAAACAATATCCGCTCAGATAGGGCGGTACAACTATTGCAGGAGTGGAGAAGTTAATGCCATGGAAGTAAATAAAACCACATCAAAGCTTTTACGTACTGACCGCAAGACCGGCATCGTCGGTTACGGCGCGTATATTCCGCGCTACCGGTTGCCCGGGAGTGAAGTATCCATGTTGTGGACGGGCTCTCCGAAAGGCTCACCGGTAAAAGAGAAAGCGGTTGCGGGACTAGATGAAGATGTCATCACCATGTCGATCGAAGCAGCCCGCAACGCGCTGGTGCGCGCGGACATCGATCCGCGTGAATTGAGGGCGGTTTGGGTGGGGTCAGAATCGCACCCATACGCGGTGAAACCCAGCGGAACACTGGTGGCGGAAGCCATCGGTGCTTCCAATGATATCCAGGCGGGAGACTGGGAATTCGCCTGCAAAGCCGGCACTGAGGCCATGGTGGCCGCCATCGCATTGGTCGGCTCGGGCATGGGGCGCTACGCGCTGGCTATCGGCATGGATACCGCCCAGGGTAAACCCGGCGACGCGCTGGAGTATACTGCCAGCAGCGGTGGCGCGGCCTTCATCATCGGACCGGCGGAAGAAGCTGCGGTGCGGGTTGAAGCTTCATATTCTTATGTCTCAGACACACCAGATTTCTGGCGGAGACCGGAACAAAAATACCCCGAGCACGGGCAGCGCTTCACAGGCGACCCGGCTTACTTCAAACACGTGGAATCTGCCGGCAGGGTGATGATGGAAGAGCTGGGCATGAAGGCTTCAGATTTCACCTACGCAGTATTCCACCAACCCAATCCCAGGTTCCCCATGAAAGCCGGTAAAGATTTGGGTTTTACCGAAGATCAGCTTACACCCGGTTTGCTGGTGCCGGTGATCGGCAATACCTACGCCGGGGCTTCAATGATCGGGCTTACTGCCATCCTGGATATTGCCAAAGCCGGGGACCGCATTCTGCAGGTTTCTTATGGTTCGGGCGCCGGGTCAGACGCGTTCTACCTGGAGGTGACGGACAGGATCGCTGAAAGGCGCGAACTGGCGCCATCGATCGCCGATTACCTCGCCCGACGCACCGAGATCAATTACGCCACTTACGCCCGCTACCGCGGCAAGATCGATATGGGATAGGAGCCAGCCATGACAGATGTGGTCATCGCGGGTATCGGTCAAATCCCTGTGGGTGAGCATTACGCGCTCAGCCTGCGCTCGATGGGTGTGCAGGCGCTCACCCGGGCGTTAAAAGACAGCGGCGGGCTGAAACCTGACGCGCTTTACATCGGCAACCTGCTTTCTTCAATGATCTCGCATCAGTCGAACCTGGGTGCGCTCTTCACCGATTATGGTAAGCTGGACGGCGTCGAGGCCTATTCCACAGAAGCGGCGGGGGCTTCAGGCGCGGCAGCGCTGCGCCTGGGTACGCTGGCCATCCTCAGCGGGCAGGCAGACACGGTGGCCGTGCTGGGAGTAGAGAAATGGAGCGACCTGGTCAGGCCTGAAGCCGAAGCCATGATCACCCAGGAACTGGATTATGATTACGAATCGATCCCCGGTCTCAGCAGCACCAGCCAGGCAGCGCTCATCCATCAGCGCTATTTACATGAACATGGCTTACCGCAGGACGCGCTCGGTGGTTTCGCGCTGCTGGCGCACACCAACGGTGCCAATAATCCGTACGCGTTCTACCGGAACCGGCTGACGGAAGAAACTTATACCCGTGCGGGTATGCTCAGCGACCCTGTAACGATATTTGACGGCGCCACCTACGCTGATGGCGCGGCCGCGCTCATCCTTACCAGGCGGGATCTGCTGCCCCGGGATTTCAAACACCCTGTAGTCAGCGTGATGGGCTCCGGCGCCAGCAGTGATGCCCTTTCATGGCACGACAGGCCTGAGCCAATGGCTTTCACCGCTGCCGCCAGGGCGGTCGCCGATGCCGCACTGCAGGCTGGCGTACTGCCGGGGCGCGTTAGCCTGTTCGAGCTGGATGACGCGTTTTCAATCTATGCTGCGCTGACGCTTGAAGCCTGCGGCATGGCGGATAGAGGCAAGGCCTGGCAGATGGCGCGCGGCGGCGATTTTGCCATCAACAGCAGGCTGCCCATCATGACCATGGGCGGCAGCCTGGCGCGCGGCAACCCCATTGGTGCCAGGGGTGTCTACCAGGTGGTTGAAGCGGTGACCCAGCTGCGCGGTGCTGCCGGCGCGAACCAGGTGCCCAACGCGCGCACCGCCCTCACCCTGGCGCTGGGCGGACCGGCTTCAACGGCCATCGCCCATGTGTTGGAAAGAAACGAGAGTTGAGAATAGAGAATCGAGAATAGTCAATTCTGAAAGTTTTTACGAATCTCTACTCTCCACACTCGATTCTCATGAAATAAACCTGATAGGATTTGATAGGTTTCCACCCATAAACTTATCCTTACATTCTGAAAATTAGAGTGTGTAAAGGAGTAAAAATGGAAAATCCGCGATATTGGCGCTTGAAAAAACAACGCTACAGCCTTGTGGGCGAGGTTTGCCCGCATTGCAATTCGAAAATATTCCCCCCGCGCGATGTCTGCCCGGAATGCGGCGGCGAAGCCAAAACCGAGTTTGCTTTCAGCGGCAAGGGCAAGGTATATTCGTACACCGTGATGCGCGACGCCCCCGCCGGTTACGAGCATAACGCCCCTTACACCGTGGCGATCGTCGCCCTGGATGAGGGCCCGATGGTCACCGCCCAGCTGACCGACCTCGGCGGGGAGCCGGTGCAGATCGGCATGCCGGTGGAGATGGTCACCCGCAAGATCCGCGAGGACGGGGAGAAGAAGGGAATCCTGGTTTACGGCTATAAGTTTAGGCCTGCGGTAAGAGGGTAAAAATACGCCTGTGATGTTAAAAGCGCCTTCCATTGATGGAGGGCGCTGTTGGTTTATTCATGGCATAATTTACTTATAACAACGAAGCGCTTACTGGTTGCGGAGTGTTGCATTGGAGGAATCACCATGAACAAAAATCGTTTATTCACGATGAAATTTTCAGCATTGTATCCGCTGTATATACAAAAAGCGCTGCGGAAAAACCGCACGCAAGAGGAAGTTGACCGGGTGATCTGCTGGTTGACCGGCTACACCCTGGTGGAATTACAGAACCAAATCGATGGAGATAATGATATTGAGACCTTTTTTGCCCAGGCGCCAGCCTTTAATCAAAAAAGCGCGTTGATCAAAGGGGTTGTGTGCGGGGTGCGCGTGGAGGAGATCGAGGATCCGCTGATGCAGAAAATTCGATACCTGGATAAACTCATCGATGAGCTCGCAAAAGGACGGTCAATGGAGAAGATCCTGCGGAGTTGATCATAATGAAAAACACCAAATCCCTGAATCTGGAGAGGGATACAGCGCTCTTTTTTGGTTTATCGACTGGCAGGAATCCTGGAGGGACAAATGAAAAAAAATAAAAGTGTCAATCTGCTCCGCATCGCTATCATGCTGCTGCTGGTGCTGGTGGTCATTCCTCTGCTGCCGATCCTGATCAGCGGGCGCTGGGGGTGGTGGCAGGCCTGGGTAATGGCGGCGATCTTTGTTTTGGGTTTCATCATCAGCCGGGCTATTGCACGACGTAAAAACCCCGGTATTCTGCAGGAACGGGCGAATTACAACCAGCACGAAAACACCCAGGCGTGGGATAAATGGCTTTCTCCGCTGGTTGCCTTTGGCAGCGTTTTTATCCTGCTGGTCGCCGGGTTGGACGCGTATTTTCGCTGGTCGGCAGGGTTTTCTTTTCCTGTTGAATTGGTCGGACTGGCGCTCATCGTGCTCGGGTACGTGCTGGCATCTTACGCGTTCATTGAGAATGCATTTTTCTCCGGTACAGTGCGTATTCAGCAGGAGCGCGGGCACAGCGTGGTATCAAGCGGGCCATACGGCTGGGTGCGCCACCCGGGTTACCTGGGAAGCCTGGTATCTAACCTGGGTATCCCGCTGCTGCTGGATTCAGCCTGGGCTTTCATCCCGGTGGCGGTGTTTGGCATTATCTTTTTCATCCGCACAGCACTGGAGGACCGCTTTTTACAGGAAAATCTGCCGGGATACAAGGAGTACGCGCAAAAGGCGCGCTACCGGCTGCTGCCGGGAATCTGGTAAATAGATTAGATCAGTATCAGAAACCCAACGTGACAAGGGGGCATCTCCACAATCTTACAGGGAATGAGCAACCGGGTCCGGCCAGGGGTCAGAAGTTGCCTGGGCGGCACTCGTTCTGCTATATAAATTCGGGACTGTTGTTACAATAGTGTAAATCGATTTACCCTCATTTTCTTTGTGTTCGGAGTTTGACATGACCATCAACCCTGAAGATATCCTAAAGATCCTGCTGGCGATCCTCGCAGGAGGATTGATCGGCCTGGAACGCGAGTTCCGCGATAAGGCGGCCGGGTTCCGCACACTGATCTTCATCTGTGTCGGCGCCTGCCTGTTCACCATCCTTTCGGCAAGGTTTGCGGGCGGCTCAGATCCGAACCGCATCGCAGCCAACATCGTCACGGGTGTGGGCTTTCTCGGGGCCGGGGTCATCCTGCGCGACGGCGGCAAGGTGTTCGGATTGACGACCGCGGCCACCATCTGGTTCACCGCGGCAATTGGCATGGGCATCGGGGGAGGGGCTTATCTGATTTCAACACTGACAGTCCTGGCGGGTATGATGATCCTGTGGCTGCTCCCTCCTGTGGAACACCGCATCGACAACGCCAGGGAGATGCGCAAGTACGAACTCACCTGCGCCGCCAGCCTTGAAAAGTTCAAAACCCTCGAACAGGGCTTCAATGAATGCGGATTACGCATCCAGACCCACAACCAGACGAAGACCGGCGGCACGATGGTCAGTTCCTGGATCGCCTCAGGATCACCCGCGGCGCACGAGCGGGTGCTTGAAAAGCTTTTTAACGATCCCGAGATCAGTGAATTGAAATACTAAGAGAACAGCGTGAAATATCACACAAAATCATCCTATGCCACCAATGAAAGCGTGTATTTTCTGTCACATTGTTGACCACCCGGAGGCCTCGCCGGTCATTTACCGGGACGAGAATGTGATCTGTTTCTTACCCGAAAAGCCGGTGGTTTTTGGCCATTCCATCATTGCATCAAAACAGCATTTTCCGGATATCTACACGATTCCGGATGTGGTGATGGAGGGTGTGACCCGGGCAGCAAAACACCTGGCCACTCACTACAAAAAGCAGATTCGAGCGTCAGGGATTAATATATTGCACGCAAGTGGTGTCTACGCCCAGCAATCGGTCATGCATTTTCATATTCACTTAATTCCCCGTTTTGAGGGTGATGGTGTGAACGCCTGGCCGGATTTTCCGGGGATAACCATTGACCCTGAGCAGATGTTGGCGAAGTTGCGATTGACCAGGTGAGCCGGGCTGTCTTAAAAAATTGGATAAAGGAAGTGAGCAAATGACGACGATTACAAAAATTCTGATCAGGGATGAAAAACCGCAGGATGTCAATGCCATCACCGAACTGACCATCGAAGCTTTTGCGCCGCTCGAGATCAGTGACCATACCGAACAGCACGTCATCACTGCGCTGCGGTCCGCCGGTGCGCTGGCAGTTTCACTGGTCGCGGAAGTGGACGGGAAGGTAGCGGGGCACATCGCCATCTCTCCGGTGACCATATCTGACGGCACCAGGGATTGGTACGGACTGGGTCCTGTTTCAGTGCTGCCTGAATTGCAGCGGGCGGGCATTGGTAAAGCCTTGATCATGGAAGGACTCTCACGGCTTAAATTGATTGGAGCCAGGGGTTGCTGCCTGGTCGGGCACCCGCAGTACTACACGAAATATGGATTTGTCAATGTCCCGGGGCTGGGCATCGAAGGGGTACCCCCGGACGTGTTCTTCGCGCTGTCGTTCGATGGTAGATACCCGCAGGGAGAGGTTGTCTTCCACGAAGCGTTCGCGGCGACCGGCTGAGTGAAACTGCAGGAGACGAAGATGAAAGATAAACCCTCGCTTCAGGACTGTTTACAGGAATATAAAACACAACTGGAACAAGGCATCATCCAACAGGCGTACCGCGGACTGATGCAATATATGCTGGAGCTGCGGACGCAATTTCAGAAGACATTTCCGGATTACGAAGTACCCGGCAACCTGTATTTTGGTTACATGGACATGACCTACTTCGCGGTAATCCCCGATTTCTTAAAGCAGCGAAAATTGAAAACCGCGGTCGTTTTTCTGCATGAAGCCTTCCGCTTTGAGGCGTGGCTTTCTGGTTACAACCGCCAGGCGCAGGCAGCGTACTGGGAGCTCATCCGCACTAGCCGCCCGGGCAGTTACCGGCTGGTGCCTGACCCGCTTAAAGCGGATGCCATTCTCGAGCATGTACTGGTCGAGGAACCTGATTTTAACGACCCTGAGTTATTGACCGACCTTATCGTAAAAGGCACAGAAGCATTCATTTTGTACATCGAGCAGTTCTTTCAAGCACAGGAGTAAAAATCGCCGGTTATTTGGACATTCGCAAAGCGGCGAAAATTCGGCAGGTTGATTCGGGCAAGTTGCTTGAATTCAGAACTGCTTGAAAATAGTGTATTATTCTTTTACAAAATAATATAAAGGTGGTGCGATCACCCAACGACGCAGCAGCGGAAGTAACCTTTATTATCCAGTTCAGGAGGAATTCATGAAAGCCCCCAGTTTACTTGATTCGATTCGCGTAGTAAAAGAAAACGAACGGATTGCTTCAGAAAGCTACCTGACCGCCAGCAATGAAATCACCAACCCGATCGGTAAACAGATCTTCCTGGAATTGAGCAGTTTCGAAAAGTATCACTTCGAAAAATTGTCAGGCCTGGAAAAGTCCCTGGAAGAATCAGGCGAATATATAGAATATGAAAAAAGAGAGTTCCTGCTCCCGCCCATATTTGAAATCAAAGCCTCTGAAAATCCTCAGAACAAAAGCGTCATCACCATCCTCACGCAGGCGATTGAACTCGAAATCCAGGCGGAAACGGTCTATACCGACCTGGCGGCTCAGGTCTCTGATCCATTGGGACATAAGATGTTCAGCCGGCTTGCCGAGGAGGAACATCAGCATTACAGGATCCTGAGAGAAGCTTACTGGACGGTAACCAACCTCGGTACATGGAAATGGGTTGCTTTATAGAAAAGAGCCGATCCTTTTTTTATTACCCTTTTTTATTGCCTGTAGCTGCTGATTTTTAATATAGATTGAACAAACGCCGGGGCGAGGGTGAAATCGACCACAACAGCTTATTAAGATGGCTTCACGCGAGGGAATGATCATGGAACAGGATATCCTTGTCCTGGAACTTTCCGCGCTGGACGGGTAGTGCGACGGCAACCCGTTGGGTTGGGCGCAGATCAGCGGGGAGAGCGTAATTTACATCGATCTGTGTTCATCCTCCCCGCTCATCGGTTCTATTGAGCTCCGCAGACATCTGAATTGGTTTATTGGTAAGACCCATTCACCCCGGAAGGCAGTCCTCAAACCGAGGATTGTTCTTAAAGAAGACGCTGCTCTGCTCACTTACATGGCTGTTTTTAACGATGAATCCTGGAATGTCACCTCCGTCTACTTCAGGCAGGATAATGACTGGAAACTGGTGCATGGTCATCGCTCGTTGGTGAACCACACACAACCCGCGGCTACAGAGGTTCCCCTCCTGGTGAAGAACGGAGGGCAGTCATTCGAAGGGTTGATACAGGATCTTATGATTCTTGAATCCGGCGCCATGGAACGCTGGCGTAAAGGGGATCCATGGGGGTTCATCGAGATAAGCGCGCCAGATGTTACCTATTTTGACACGGGCACCAGGCAGCGCATCGACGGGCGTAAAGCCCTGGAGGCGGAGTACGCGCTGCGCGAAGGGAAGATATTCTATGATGTGATGGATTTCATTGACCCGCTGTTACTTGTGCAGCAGGATATGGCGGTGCTGGTTTACAGGTTTCTTTCCACCTGGCTGAACCCTGATGGCTCGGTTGCGCGACGGGTTCCATGGAGCTGCACGGAAGTTTACGTTAAATATGATGACCGCTGGTTGATCAATCACACGCACTGGTCGATCATCCAGGGCGTACGACCACAGGGGTAGGATCACCAGGTTGCCAACAGCGGGCAGGTTTTTATTGTATGTGGCATAATGAAGATCAGTGGAGAAAACCTTTGACCTTCGGGCAGGGCGGAGAGAATCCCTGATTATACTAATGTGAGATGGAGGAAATGATGATCACAGCAAAGGATTTTAATGGCAAGTCCATCATCAGTATCGCGGACGGGAGTATCTTGGGGGAGGTCAAGGATATCTACCTGGACGCGGAGATGCGCCAGGTGGTGGGGGTATACCTTGGCACGGAGGGGCTTATCAAACGCAAGGATAAGGTGATCCAGCGCAGCGCGGTGGCTGTGCTTGGTGTGGATGTCTGGCTGGTCTCGGGCTCGGACGTGGTGGTGGAAAAAGACAGCCTGCCGGACGCTGCTGCGTATTCCCTGGTGAGCAATGTGCGCGGGCGCGAAATTCAGACAGACGGAGGTACCAAGATAGGCGTTATTGAGGATGTGCTGCTGGATGAAAACACGGGCGTCTTGGGATTTTCACTGGGCAAGGTATACGCCCAGGGCCCCTTGGCTGAGCGCAAGGCCGTTATCCGCGATGCCATCAAAGACCTGGGCAGTAAAGACACCCCGATGGTCGCCGACCTGGCGCTGGCGGAAGCGGGAATGATCCCGGCGGTATAAAGTTCCTTTTATTCCATTCTCAATGCTGATAAGCATAATATGAAGGTTTTTGAATATTCCAATTTCGACAAGTGAAAGCAGAAGATTTTTTAAAGGCTTTGATAATCCGTGTTGAGGATCTGGTGCCTTTGGTCGGAATGGATGTGGAAGGTGAATTAATCCGTTTTTGGACTACCAGACATCAGGTTCAACAAAATTGGCAGTGTGTAATTTCGCGGGCCGAGGATTGGTTTATTCGGGATTGAGATAATTAGGGTTCAATAAAAATAAAGTAGGTATATATCTTTCGGAGATGCCAATAATAATTACATCCGGTTTACTCTCAGAAATAATACTTGGAGTAGCAATAAAATATCTGATTACATCCAAGGAAGAAAAATGTTCAGCCAGGAGGGCTGGCATATACCCTAACCTGAAGAAGGAGTCTGCTAAGACTAGAGCCTTCATTTCTTCCACTGACTCATTTTCGAAATGTTGATACCAGGAAATCTCAAATTGATCACCAAGCAGCTGCACAATTTTTTCGTATTCTGCTCCAGATTCTACCAAATGGGCTCCTGGCGAAATAATGTTTAATGCTTGATAAGATTCCATGAAGGGTTTTGCATTCAAACCCAACATATCACTTAAATCCTTTAAGCCGGTTTCAGGAGTCTTGTAAATATTGACAGGTTCAGTATTAATTATGCCGAATTCGTTTAACTCGTTAATTATAAATTTATATCCAACGAACTGTCCCTCAGGATTCCAATGAGTATCTGTTCGAAAATACACGGGTTGATTCTTTTTCTCTTCGACAAGTATTTCTTTCAAATTTATGAAGTTAATGGTTGAATGATTGCTTAAATAGTCCGCGCACTGGTCGATCAAGGTGTATTGAACTGAGAATTCCGCTCCCGATAAGTATTCTGGATAAACGCTCACCTTGCTTGGGGCAAAGACGAATACCAATTCGATATTCTGATTTGTGATGAGTCGATTGATCCTTTCAATGTTATCCAAGAAATTGTCAAGTTGATCATCACTAAAAAGATACTCTCCTTTACCTATCTCAATATTGTTATCCTCTTTATAAAAATACCAGCCATTTTTTCCAATGTGTACTTTTGGATTTGTGGATGTTTTGAATAGTTGAGTGTCAATTACAGTATTAATCGTTCTTGCTTCAGTACGAAATCCAGCGTTATCATCGATCCAGTTCGTAAAAGCCAAACTAATGTGTGAATTGAGAGTTCCGTTTTCGGTTAAAAGAACTGGAAAAGAAGCGAGAGTTCTGTTTTCAGCAGCCGAATGCTTTCCTCCTACCTTATCGGAGAAGATGAGAGGAATAGATATCAATGAAGAGAAGAGAATGATTATTGAAATTTGGAATGATTTCTTGTTCAATGTGGCACCAGTGCTCAGAATTGAAAGTATATGAATGGTTGATATGAGGAGGACAAGACCATGATGATCGAGTAGATCAATAGAAGCGTGAAACCGATCGCGCGTACGAGATAATGGGGTTTCATAACAAAACCCACATCAAAATGTTGTGCCCACAGTTTCCAGGGCAAGCAGAGAAGAATTCCAATGATAAAAATGAATATGAACTTGGCAGTCAGGATTGAACCCATTACCCCCGCCACAGCCTCAAACTGTTTAAAACCAAACATGACGCTGAGATATTGAGCAGCATATGTCAGATCACTCGATCGGAACAATACCCAACCGACGAGTATGACAAGCAGGCTTGAAGTAAGCCTGACGGCATAGGGCAATTTCCACTTGATTCGTAAGGATCTGAATAAAACTTCAAGACTTATAAACAGACCGTGCCAGAGACCCCAGATCACAAAATTCCATGAAGCGCCGTGCCATAAACCGGTAAGCAGGAAGACGATCAATATATTAGTTTCAGACCGTAGTGTTTTTACCCTTCTGCGCTTAAATTCTAATGGAATGAATAAATAATCCCGGAACCACGAACTTAAGGTAATGTGCCATCTTCTCCAAAAATCACTGACGCTTGTGGAGATATACGGATAATTGAAGTTTTCTGGCAGATTGAACCCCAGCATTTTTCCTATGCCAATTGCCATGTCAGTGTAACCCGAAAAATCGAAATAAATCTGCAGCGCGTACCCAATTGCTCCCAACCAGGACACCGCGATTGTTGTCTGATTCGCGGGAGCCGCGAATATCTGGTCGACGACGACTCCCAACTCATCTGCAATGATCACCTTTTTTGCCAGGCCTTGTATAAACCTTTGAATACCCGCTGAAACATCGGTAACGGTTGTTACCCGTTCTTTGACCTGTGGAATAATGTTCCCAAACCGGGCAATTGGACCCTGCAGGAGTTTTGGAAAAAAGCTCATGTACAGCGAGAAATCGAGTATGTTTCTGTTAGCGCTGATCTTGCCAGAGTTGATGTCAAGCAGGTGCGAGAGAGCGCTGAATGTGAAAAATGAAATCCCAAGCAGCCCCATGCTTGAACGAAAATCAATATTGACACCAGCCACCTGGTTTAATGTAGTTACAAAGAAATTTGAATACTTGAAATACAACAGCGTGGCAATATCCACCGTTATGGCGATCACCATAACCAATTGGCTGAACCACTGCTTTTTATTTTTCTTACTGTAATCAATGGCCAGGCCAAAGCAATAATTCAACCCGATAAATATAACGAACAATAATAAAGCTTTCTTCCCCGTGGTGGCAAAAAAGCCGAGAGAGAATAAAAGCAGGTACAGACTCCTAAATTTATTAGGGATTATGAAATATCCGAATAATGTGAACGGTAAAAACACAAATAGAAAGATTGGGGAAGAAAATACCATGGCAGGATTGTATCACGCGGGCAACATAATTAGATTTGAGATCAACACTTAATAATTAGCTCTTTTTTTGTTTTGTGTGTCCAAATTAGACAGTTGGATTATCGTTTTTCGGACAACGTGATTTAGAGAATCATAAAGGTTTTTCTTTATGTTGTTGTTTTTGATCCGGGTTTCAACAACCCTATAGGAATCTAAGCGGGAGGATTAATCTTTGCTTGGAAATTTTACCTTTTTTCCTGTTAAGATACTTTTTGATTTTTAACCGGCAACACTGGTGCCTGTTGGGCGAGCTTAAGGAAATTATCCGCGACGCCATCAAAGACCTGGGCAGTAAAGACGCCCCGATGGTCGCCGACCTGGCGCTGGCGGAAGCGGGTGTGATACCGGCTGTATCGCCAATCAACCCGAAAATAATCACATAGATACAGGCTGTGAGTTAATCACGTCTGTATTTTTGAATGCAGATCCTTATGGTTTGCGCCTGGTAATCAAGATGCTTGTGGGTCACGCGCTGGTCAATGACCAGTGTCAGCATTTTACCTGCCATTTCTGCTGCCAGCGGGTTGCGGTTGAGGCGCGGGTCGCGCAGGATCGCGTCCCAATGAATGGTCAGACCGATGCCCGCTTCACCCAACCGGTCAAAAAGCCAGTCACGCGGTACAGCACGGATGTACACTGGCAGGCCGAGCGGCATGACACCCTCAGGAATGTCAGTGAAAAGGGGGGTCAGTTCGGGTAGACCTGAGATCAGGTTCAGTAGGTAGCGGTAATTTTCGCGCCGCTTTTCCATGATCCCGGGCCAATCCAGGTGTTCGATCTGCCGGCGTTCGTCAGCATCTCCCTCAACGATGGGGTCGGATTCATAATACAACTCCGCCAGGCGATAAAGACGATTGAGCTCTTCCCACCCGCCCCTGGATTGGAAAAGATACTCCACAAGGCGGGAGCGGTATTCACGGATGAGCGGCATGCGCCTGTTTGGCGGGCTTATTCGTCTCATTAGGTAAGGCTGTATATCAGCTGTTGTCTCCAGGTAGCCGCCGTCATAGGCGCAAAGCTTGCGCATGCTGTTGAAGGAAAAATCACCGATGGTCTCCTGGTTGAAACCGGTCTGCGCGTTATCCTCAACCAGCAGCTTGCCGCTGCGCCGTAGATCGTGCAGCAGGGCGACCTCTTCAGGTGCGCGCGGGAATCCGAAATAGTTAATGAAGTAAACAACCCGGTATTCCCTGGATTGACATATCAGATCTTCAAGGTCAATGGAGAGATCCGGGCGAACCTGGTAAAACCCGTATGTCAGTCCGCAATTTTCCAGGGTATTGAGGATGGTCGGGCACAGGTAAGAGGGCAGCAGTATCTTGTTGATACCATGATCGCGCAGGTAATCGCTGATGACCATCAGGCAGGCTTTACCACCGTTGAGAAAGGTCATCGCGCGTGTATCAGTGCCGGGTTTCTCTGCCAGCCAGGAGTTGTCGTAATAGAATTCACCTCCAACAAACATAAAACTGAATTGTCCTTAGGTACAGAGTATGTTTACCGGAACTTCGACCGCTGATAATTGTAAGCTGTTTTTTCCTGACCAGGAGTGGCGCAGGTAGAAAAGCCGGTAATAAAAGTGAAGCAAAGTTCAAGATGGCGCTATATAATAGTTTATCGATTGGGCAGTGAAGGAGAATCGTATGAATCTCTTCTTAAAATGGTCGGATCGGAAAACAGGCTTATTGCCGAAACTGCTCATTTTAATACCGGCGGCAGCCTTGTTTCCCTTCCTGATCCCGTACGCACTGCTGGTGTGGCTGCCGCGGCTGGATGTCAGGCTGGGCCTTCCGTCTTTTTCAATTGGGGTGGTTAACTACATCATCGGCGCCGTGCTGATCTTGCTTGGGATGTCGTACGCGCTTTGGTCGATCGCTGAGCAATTGTTCAAAGCCGATGGTACACCGGTCCCTCTGACCCGACGAAGAAACTGCTGGTTGCCGCGCCATTTTCACACTGCCGCAATCCCATGTCCTTCGGCACGTTTTCTGCCTACTTCGGATTCGCCATTTTGGCGGGTTCAATTTCCTCGCTGGTGCTGGTGCTGGTTTTCGCGTCGCTGCTCATCCTGTACATAAAGAAGATCGAGGAAAAAGAACTGGAAATGCGCTTTGGGCAGGCTTACCTGGATTACAAAGAGGTAACCCCGTTCATGATACCAAGACTAACCAGGGGCAGGTAATTCAATAAAATTCTCAACGTTCACGTAATAAGCTATGCTATAGTTACAGTACAGATAAAGATCAACATCCAGTTTTCGCTGCAAAAGGAGAAAAATATGAAACATGTGGATGGAACCTTTAAGGGCGTACGCGACATTGAAATTTATTACCAGGGTTGGCTGCCTGAAGGAGAAGTGAAGGCAGTGCTCTTTGTTGTCCATGGCGTGGGTGAATACATTGGTCGTTACACCAATCTGGTCAATTACTTTGTACCGCTCGGTTACGCCATCTACGGAGTGGACCACATAGGTCATGGCAAGTCTGGTGGCGAGCGTGAAATGGTAAACCGCTTTGAGGATTACACTGACACACTGCAAATTTTTTATCAACTGGTTACAGGATGGCAGAATGGAAAACCAGTAATTATTTATGGACACAGCATGGGAGGGCTCATCACCAGTCTATATTTGCTTGACCACCAGGACGATTTTAAAGCCGCTATCATTTCAGCTGCTGCTGCCAAAATACCGGCGAACATCACACCAACCACGGTGAAATTGGCGCGGATCCTAGCAATCATTGCTCCCAAGATGGGCATGATTGGCTTGGATACCAACTATCTCTCTCACGATAAGGCGGTGGTGGATACTTACAACAGCGATCCGCTGGTATTTCATGGCAAGATGCCGGTGCGCTTGTCAGCGGAAATGCTGCGTGCTATGCTGCGCGTGGCAGATGAGTTTCATAAGGTTTCCCTGCCGTTATTTGTCCTGCACGGCGGTGAGGACAAAATTGTGGAACCCGAAGGCGGAAAATTGTTATATGACAAGGCTAGGTCTAAGGATAAAACACTAAAGATCTACGAAGGCCTTTACCACGAGGTGCATAACGAACCGGAACGCGAAGCGATGTTCAGGGACCTGGAAGCCTGGTTACAGGCTCATATTTGATCTTTTATTTCATGATATATAACCGGCAGGTGGACTCCACCTGCCGGTTTTTGTGCAAAATCGATCAATCTCTCACGAAAAGTATTTTACCCAGCATTCGCTGTTGAACACCTTGTGAAAACCGATCGCCTGGTAAAAAGGCTGGTCCGACCCCACGTAGGCGGTTTCAGCGCCCAGGTCTGCGCAGCGGCGGATGCCTTCCAGGACAGCGGCTTTTCCCAATCCCAGGCGCCGGTGTTCCGGCACGGTAGCGACGGGTTCCACGTAAGCGAATTTCCCTGCCGGTTCGAAGAACATCCCGCAGAAGGCGGAAAATTCCCCGCTCGGGGCGACGACCGCGATCTTCAGATCAAGCCGCGCTTTGGGGGTCATGAACATCTTGCGCCTGGATTCAAGTTCTTCCGCGTTTATCGGCGGGTCATCGCCGTGGTCAAAACCGCGCCACATCACACGGTGCAGCTTTTCCCAATCGCAATCCTCTGCCAGGCTGGTCAGGTGGTACCCCGGCGGCAGCCGGATGGACAGAAAGGGTGAGGTAATCTCGAACCGGTACAGGGGGCGGGTTTCATCCGGATGAATCTGGTAACCGCGGTTGCGGACAAGGTCAGTAAATTCAGCGTCGTTGTCGTTTACATACGCGCAAAGATAACGCCCCCCGTCCTTCTTTGAAACACCGGTCAGCTGGTTTTCAGCGTAATCCAGCATTTCGCTCCGTAAGTTGCGATGATCAGGATGGAACTGGAAAAAGGCTTCGCCCAGGTGCCATTCATAATGCACCACCGCTACGGTCGTATCATCCTTTTCCCAAATGCCGATCTTTCCGAGAGAATCACTATCGAGAGCAGGGTGAAAATGCATATACTCCCACGCCGGTTCCAGCCAGTTGCCGTCAAGGTTGCCAGGCTGGTAGTGTTTGATCAGAAACTCGCTCACCTTCTGATAGTCTGTTTCGTGTTGATATACCCGGAAAGAAATGGCCATGGTCTACTTCTTGCTTCCATTATACAAAATCGTTTGTCAAAAACAACCGGGGCACAATTGATATAATCATCATAACCTGATGACCAATCTTTTTCCGCCATCCGAGTTTAATGAATGGGCTGCGAGCTACGATAGCAGTGCCACGACCGACGCGGGTTTTCCTTTTGATGGTTATTCTCAAATACTGCATCAGATATTGGTTCTCTCCAATCCACGCGCCGGAGATTCTGTTCTGGACCTCGGCATCGGCACCGGCAACCTGGCGCTGCTGTTCGCCGCAAGAGGCTGCCCGATCTGGGGGATCGATTTCTCCACGGAGATGCTGGCGCTCGCCCGGGAAAAATTGCCAGAGGCGAAGTTGGCCTGCCAGGACCTGCGCGCAGATTGGCCGCCGGCTTTTGATCGCTGTTACGACCACATTATTTCGGCGTATACGTTTCATCATTTTCATCTCGATGAAAAAGTTTCCCTGATCATGCGCCTGTTGGAAAAGCACCTGCAGCCGGGCGGCAGCCTGGTGATCGGTGATATTGCCTTCAGGAACGCGGCAGAAGAAGCCCAAATGCGTCAAAGCCTGGGTGAGGATTGGGAGCAGGAATATTATTGGCTGGCCGATGAATCATTGATGGTTCTGACGGCGGCGGGTATAAATGCCAGCTACATGCAAATATCCTCGTGTGCCGGCATTTTGCACTTGAAGCATGAATAGGAGACAAAATGGGAACTCAAATCAATATGGTGGGCGTTTTTGTGAGGGATATACACACAATGGTGGCTTTTTACCGGGATGTGCTTGGTTTCGAAATCGATTGGGACGGCCAAGGCCTTTACGCTGAATTCAAAAAGGTCGGCGTGCGTTTCTCGATGTATGAGCGGGCGCAGCTGCCTGACTTACTGGGTGAGGAACCCGGCTACCCCACGGGGCTGAACGGTACATTTGAGCTGGCGATCGAACAGCCTTATTCGGCCGATGTAGACCGGGAGTACGCACGCGTGATAAAAGCCGGCGCGCGGGAGGTATACCCCCCGCGGGATGAACCCTGGGGCATGCGTTCTTCAATGATCGCTGACCCGGACGGAAATCTTATTAAGATCGGTTCATGGAACCGGGGCGTTGAATGAAACGGAAAAATCGCATAATCACCAAAGGAGATCAAAATGGAAAATGAATCACACCTCTACATCGTCTGGACCACTGACAACCCGATCACTGCCATGAACATGGTCACAACTTACGGCGGCAACAGCATGAAAAACGGCTGGTGGGATGAGGTTACCATCATCCTCTGGGGGGCGTCACAGCAGCTGGTCGCCGCCAACACCACCGTCAGTGATCGTGTGCGCGAACTGATGGACATGGGGGTGAAGTTTTCGGCCTGCAAGCGCTGTGCGGATGAATTAGAGGTTACTCAAACCCTGGAAAGTATGGGGGTTGAAGTCATTTACTGGGGTGAGCCAATGACAAAGTTATTAAAATCCGGCGCCAAGATGTTAACAATCTAACACAAGACAGATGAGAACAGGAGGGCAGCATGCAATATCGTGAGCTGGGACGTACAAGATGGAAGGTTTCAGCATTGAGTTTTGGCGCATGGGCGATGGGGGGCACCTGGGGACCCGTGCAGGAGGAGGAGTCGCTGGCTGCGTTGCGGCGGGCGCTGGATCTGGGTGTAAATTTCTTTGACACAGCGGATGTTTACGGGGACGGCTTGAGTGAAAGGTTGATCGCGCAGCTGCGCAAAGGAACCAGCCAACCGATTCACATCGCCACCAAGGCAGGCCGCCGCCTTGACCCGCACACCGCCCCGGGTTACAACCGCGCCAACCTCACCGCCTTCGTGGAGCGCAGCCTGAAGAACCTGGATACCGAAGCGCTTGATCTGCTGCAGCTGCATTGTCCGCCTACCGAGGTTTACTACATGCCCGAGGTTTTCGGCGTGCTGGATGACCTGGTGAAAGCCGGCAAATTGCAGTATTACGGCGTCAGCGTGGAGAAAGTGGAGGAAGCGCTGAAAGCCATCGAGTACCCCAACGTCCAGACCGTACAGATCATCTTCAACCTCTTCCGGCAGCGGCCGTCCGACCTTTTCTTTGCGCAGGCGAAACTACGCAAGGTGGGCATTTTAGCGCGGGTGCCGCTATCCTCCGGTATGCTGACAGGTAAGTTTACGCGTGACTCGAGGTTTGATCAAGAAGACCACCGCGCTTTTAATCGGGCAGGAGAAGCCTTTGACCGCGGCGAGACCTTCTCGGGGGTGGATTACGAGACCGGGCTGAATGCTGTCGATGAATTGAAGACGATATGTCCGCCAGGTATGAGCCTGACCCAGTTCGCGCTGCGCTGGATATTGATGTTTGACGCGGTCACCTGCGCCATCCCCGGCGCCAAACGCCCGTCACAGGCGGAGGAGAATTTCTCCGCGGCAGACCTGCCCCCGCTTTCAGACGAGGTGATGAAGGCGGCAAAAATTATCTATGAGCAACAAATAAAGCCAGGGGTGCATCACTACTGGTAATACCGGAAGCGCCAAGGATAGGACACCCGTGCAAAGGTACTCGGTACATTGGTGTTCAATTAACCTCATTAACCTGCTCAATCATCCCGCTAACTGATTCTACGGGTGAGGATTGTAATTAATAAAATCGTGTCTATAATGAAAATTACAGGGATTCCTGGTATTGTTCCGGGCAGGATCAGGTGATATGAAAGCAAAGAGAAAAGTGCTCTTCACATACCTGTGCTCTTCAATTCTATTGATTACTTCTTCCTGCATCATTCCTGATCGCCTGTTGCCTCAAGTGCCAAATTTCCTCTTGCCAACCAGGAGCCCAGACTCTGACTCTTCATCAGGCGGGTATGACCTTGAGGATCTAGGATCCGGTGACGCAGTACAGAATCCATCCGGCCCACCAGGGATTGAAATAAAGCCAACCCCGTTGCCGCCGGAACCCCGGTTATGTGTAGCGTTCGCCGAGGACATCAGGTGGGGGTACGAGGATATAAAAACAAGCAGTGGAACTGGAGGCGCAACCTGCAGCGGAAAATTCAGCTTCCAGAACATGAGCGCAGAACCTGTGGTGTTTATGCTCTATACCCTGTACAACAACGGTTCAATGGAGAGCTCGGATTGGCAAGGGTATTCGCTGGAGCCTGAAGAAAAAACCTCTGTACAGGTAAGTGAGGTTGAATACAAAGATGGTACTAACACCTACAACAAAGTTCAGTTTTTTATCGCGGTACGAGATGTGCCTGAGTGTTGGTTTTTCCTGACGGATGAGGCAAGAGACAATACCTATAAAGCATCCTATCAATTGTTGGCAACTCCGATAGAGGAATTACCCTGCCCTTAGTGCGGCATGTTGTATTACAGGTTTGAATATTGGTTGTGAGTCAGAAAATGCCAGCCGGCTTGGTCTGGATGGTACATTCAGGTAATATTTTCCAATTTAGTTCTTTACAGGAGAGAAAAACATGTCCAAGATAAAGGTCTTGCCAGTTGCAGACGTACCCGAAAACGCACGCAATGTTGTTGACGTGGGCGAGCGTAAGGTATTGGTCATTCACAGTGGGGGGAAATTTTTTGCGGTGGATAACCAGTGCCCGCACATGAAGCTACCGCTGAAGAACGGCAAAGTAACGGATGATGGTGCCATCGTCTGTCCATTCCATCATTCCGCGTTTGACCTTGAAACAGGCGATGTGAAGGAATGGTCGCCATGGCCGCCGGTGGTGGGCAAAGCGCTGGGCGCATTGGCGCGCGAGAAGGCGCTGCCGATTTTTGATACCGAAATTATTGATGGATGGTTGTGGATAGAGGATACCCCGCGGCTTTAAGCTTTGGTAATGCATTGTGGTGCGCGAATTTTGATCTGCAATCTATTAATCAGATTCGAAATCTATGAAATTCGCCCTCAACTACCTGGTTGTACAGCCAGGTAGTTGGCGCGCAACTTCGTATTCAGTATAATTGTAGATATCAGGAATCGCTCAATTTCTGCACTACAACAGTGACAGGGAAGAAAATAAAAATCGTTTTACCATAGCCGATGATTTACCGGCGTAACTTGCCCGTAAATACCTATGTTGTCTTCGTGGAAGGGTGTGGATTATTGGACAGCAGCATCATCACCGTACTGGTCATTCTCTCTCTCACGGTTCTCCTGCTTGTTTTTGAAGTTTTGCGCATTGATGTGGTGGCGTTGCTGTGTATGCTGGCGTTGGGCTGGAGCGGTGTACTGACATCACATGAGGTGCTCTCGGGCTTTTCAAGTAACGCGGTGATCGTGATGATGACAGTGATGATCATGGGCCGCGGTATTGATAAAACCGGCATTATGGATCAGTTCTCGCGCTTCATGTTAACAAAGGTAGGCCAGGACGGAAGAAAATTACGGGCAATCTTGTCGGTGGTCATAGGGTTAATCTCTGGTTTTATTCAAAACATTGGCGCTGTAGCGCTATTCCTGCCGGGTGTCTTAAACATCTCGCGCCGCGCCAGAATTCCCGCATCCGGGCTGATCATGCCGCTGGGTTTTGCTGCCATCCTGGGCGGAACACTGACCATGGTGGGTTCCGGACCACTGATCCTGATTAACGATCTGTTGCGCAGCGCTTCTTTGCCGCCCTATAACATTTTCAGCGTCACACCGGTGGGAATCCTTCTCCTCATAAGTGGAGTTCTGTACTTCTATTTCTTTAGCGGACTTGTCTTGCCGAAGAAACCTGTTGAGCCAGAATTAGAATCACCGCAGGAACGACTGATCCGCTCCCTGAACCTGCCCCATAGCCTGTGGCATTACTCGATCCCGCCTTACAGCCCGATCATTGGTCAGACACTTGAGGAAACCGGTGTTTGGGAGATACCCGGGGTGAACATCCTGGCGGTAGCAAAGGGAAAAAGAGTCGAGTACGCGCCATGGCGCCAGACACGCTTTGAGGCGGGAGAAGACCTGGTGCTGATGGGGGAAGAGGCGGATGTAAATGTTTTTGCCGATAAGAAGCAACTGGTACGATCAAATTCAGAAACGAGTTTCCAGGAGTTACACGATCCCGTCAGATCGGGCTTTGCCGAGATCATCATCCCTCACGGATCTGAGGTCGTCGGAAAGACCATCCGCCAGTATGCGATCCGCAGGCGATACGTTGTAGAACCCGTGCTGCTCTTCAGCAAAGGCGAGGAGATCACAGGAGATTTTTCGGACCGTGAGATCATTGCCGGTGACTCGCTGATCGTACATGGATTATGGGAGCGGATTGCGGATTTGAAGGGAAGCATTGATTTTGTGGTGGCGACCTCGTTTGAGGTGGAAAAGAAAGTGCAATCAAAGCAATGGTTGGCACTCGGTTGTTTTCTGCTGGCAATTATCTTATCGTTGACGGGTTTTCCGGTCTCAATGGCATTCCTGTCCGGAGCGGTGGCAATGGTGCTGCTGAAAGTATTGAGCATGAACGAGGCTTACCGCGCGATTGAATGGAAAGTAGTGTTTCTCATCGCCGGGCTCATTCCACTGGGCGTTGCGATGCAGAAAACAGGAACTGCCACCTTCCTGGCAGAGCAGTTGACGGGGCTGGTGATGGGCAGTCACGTATTCATTTTGGTGGTGATGGTTGCCGTTCTTTCCACCCTCTTTTCGCTGGTGATGTCAAATGTTGGTGCCATTGTTGTGCTGGCGCCCCTGGTTATTGAGCTTGCCAACCTGGCGGGAGTTGACCCCCGGCCTCTGGCTTTGATGTCGGCGGTGTGCGTGGCTAATTCCTTCATTTTACCCACACACCAGGTCAATGCGCTCATTATGTCGCCTGGCGGCTATCGCAACACTGATTTCTTTAAGGCTGGTTCGGGCATGACGTTGCTCTTCCTGTTCATTGCCGTTTTGTTCTTTTATTTCGTGATGATGTAAATGTGCGTGTTAGATTAAGAAACGTTCCATTCAGGAGGTAAACATGCTGCTCAAACACTTTTTTGTTAAGAAGATCGCTCACAGTTCGTATATCCTTGCAGGTCAGAAAAGCTGCGCGGTGATCGATCCGCAGCGCGACATCGATATTTACATTCACGAGGCGCGCGCTCAGGGGGTGGAGATCACCCATATTTTGCAGACTCATTTACACGCTGATTTTGTCTCAGGGCACATGGAATTGGCCAAAGCGACCGGTGCGAAGATCTATGTGGCAAAGTCAGCCGAATGCACTTTTGACCATGTGCCGCTTTCTGAAGGCGACACAATTGAAATCGAGAACATGCTATTGAGTGTGCTTGAAACCCCCGGCCATACGCCCGAGCATCTTTGTTATGTGGTCACTGATCAGGCGCGCGGCGACAGCCCCATCGGGGTATTCGTGGGCGATACGCTATTCGTGGGGGATGTCGGCCGCCCGGACCTCTTTCCGGATATTGCAGTTGAACTTGCGGGTAAACTCTACCACAGCCTGCATGATAAGTTGCTTAAACTACCGGATTACTGCGAAGTTTACCCGGCGCACGGGGCGGGATCATTATGCGGTCGCGCGATGGGCGCGAAATACCAGACGACCATCGGTTATGAACGAAAATTTAACCCGGCTCTGCAGATCGAGGACAAGGATGCTTTCATTAAATCGCTTACCGAAGATATGCCGCCGGCACCGGATCACTTCAGCCGTTGCAGCGACATCAATCGCAAAGGACCGGCACGCATTACGGAACTGCCCAAAATGGCTGAATTGAGCGTGGAGCAGTTCAAGGCGCGTATGCAGCACCCGGACGTGATTGTGCTGGATTCGCGCAACTACCTTTCATTTGGCAGTCAGCACATCCACGGTTCCTGGCACCTGGACCTCAACGGCAACTTCCCGACGTTTGCCGGCTGGGTGCTGCCGACGGATAAAGATATCCTGCTGGTGGCTGACGATTACGCGAAAGGCGTTGAGAGCAATACCTGGGCGCGCTGCGTGGGCATGGACCGGGTGGTCGGCTACCTGGATGGCGGCATCACTGCCTGGATCGTGGCAGGCATGGATACAAACAGCATCCGCCAGATCTCAGCCCAGGACCTGCACGACCTGGCCACCGGCAGCGAGGATTTTGTGCTGGTGGATGTGCGCGCCCCGGCGGAGTACGCTGACAGTCACATTAAAGGCGCTATCAATATTCCTGTTGCTGACCTGCGCACGCGACACGTCGAGCTGGATAGCGGGAAGAGAACGATCCTGGTGTGCAGTTCAGGCAACCGTTCAAGCCTGGGAACCAGCATCCTGGCGGCACACGGATTCACGGACCTTTACAACGTGGCTGGGGGAATGACGGGATACAGCGCGGCGGGATACGCCAAAGAATGCAAAGTATGCGCCAATCCGCACGGTTCCCGCTTCTTTGAACAGATCGAAGCGTTAAAGATAAACTGGGATTCAGAGGAATGAAAGGGGCGCTGAGATATGAACTTCCTCACTGAAGTTAGTTGGTCGCCATACGTGGTGGGAATCGCAATAGGTGTTTTGAGCTGGCTGAGCTTTCTCATACTTAAGAAACCGCTCAGCTGCTCCACCTCCTTTGCCAGCACCAGCGGGATGGTCGAAAGGCTTTTCCGCGGTAACAAGGTGGAACTGAAACCATATTATCAGAAGATCGGTCTGAAGATTGATTGGCAATGGATGCTGGTGCTGGGTATCGTCTTTGGTTCGCTGCTCTCGGCTCTGCTCTCAGGTGATTTTGTTTTCAACTGGGTGCCACCATTGTGGCAATCCTATTTTGGTGATAATCCGCTGTTGCGCCTGATTGTGGCGACCATTGGCGGCATCTTCATGGGCTTTGGCGCGCGTTGGGCAGATGGGTGCACCAGCGGTCACGGCATCAGCGGCACGCTTCAGCTGGCCGTTTCCAGCTGGATCTCCGCGATCTTTTTCTTTATCGGCGGCATCATGGCAGCGCTGCTCATCTTTAGGGTTTTCGGCTAAAGGGAGGATGAGATGAGCAGAAAAAAGATCACTGTAAAAAAGAATAACCTCTCACAGCTTACCTGGGGACTTGCTTTTGGTGTAGTGTTTGGTTTTCTGTTGCAAAAAGGCGGCGTCACCAAGTATGATGTGATCCTCGGCCAACTGCTGCTGACCGATTTCACTGTACTAAAGATCATACTCACTGCGGTTGTCACCGGTATGTTGGGAATCTACCTGATGAAGAGCTTTGGTTGGGTGGAGCTGCAGCCGAAATCCGGTTCAGTGGGAATGAACGTGATTGGCGGTTTGATCTTCGGTATTGGTTTTGCTGTATTGGGTTATTGCCCGGGGACGATCGCTGGCGCGATTGGCAACGGCTTCCTTGATGCGTTGGTAGGCGGGGTGATCGGCATCTGGATCGGCGCGGGGTTGTTCGCGGCTCTCTATCCGAAACTGCATAAAGGCATCCTTGGTAAAGGGGATTACGGCGACATAACCCTGCCGCGCCTGCTGAAGGTGAACGATTGGGTCGTGGTCATCCCGGCGGCTGTACTTATCATCCTGGTGCTGTTCTGGATAGAGAATACTGGTCTTTAGGATTGAGTGAATTGTGACCGCATAGCAGGTGAGATTGTCCGTTCAACCCAAGACCACGAGGGTGAGCATTGGTTCATTACTTGTATTGGCTGTGATGGCAAACTTGTCACTTATCTACTCAAAATACTCCAGTGTGGTAATGATTTTTAAGTGACACTTGGTATGTAGTTCTTCAAAATTTGAGCCAGATTTCAGTAATTTGGCTCTTTTAATTATTACCAGTTCCTGAGAGCATTCAGATGGAATACGTTTAGTTGACGAAAAATCGCGAATTTACCCGGTTATGTCTGTATAATGTTTTTAATCTGATAAATAAAGCAATGGAGAAAAACTACTGAGTTTAAGCATTTTTTTAGCAGCAGATGATGAGAAACGGGTAACTAAATGTGGAGAGGGATGTCACAAGGTGTGGTAGTTTCATTCCCCAGAAAAAAGGGTTTTCGTTTGTTGGCAAAATAAGATTCGCTGGCCGTAACGCACCGAGTTGTTGCTGGTGGAATTATGTTCACCATGTGTCGTATCCATCGAAAATAATATCTCGCTGAAAAAGTGATCAACCATGTTCTCTTTTAATAAAACCGCGACAACGATCGTTTTAGACGAATGGCGCACCCACATATTTAACGCCTTCATGGCGATTGCGGTTATCGTCACCCTGCCCGTTATCGTTTTAACGATTTACTCCGCGATCAAAACCGGCATGGGCATAAGCTCTTCAGTCATCCTGCTTATCGCTGTCGAGGGTGTATTAATCATCCTGGCGATGTTCAGGCGCATCAACTACCTGGTGCGTGTCATCGGATTATTGATCATAGGTTGCACGGCAGGGGTTACAAATTTCTTTATTTCGGGGTTTTCAGGGCCAGCTCCGATATACCTGATCTTAATCACAATTTTCGCGCTCATTCTTATCGGTAAGCGCGCTGGTGTGATCACCTGTGCAATTGGTGTAATTCTTTTGATCGTTTTTGCCATCCTTATAGCGAATGAGGTGGTAATTCCGGAGCAACAGGTGCTGCCCATCGCACCCGCGCGGCTCTGGGCTGGTTTTTCAACGATCATGATGATCTACCTCATCATCATGGTGCTTCTTCTCCTTTTTTACCGCTTCCAGGAACGCGTGATCAATGCCGAAAGGAAGGTACAGGCAGATCTTAATGGAGCCAGGGTTTTGCTTGAAGAACAGAACATCAACCTTGAGAGAATTGTTGAGGAACGGACAGCGGAATATCAGGCCGCCAATAAGAACCTGGGGCAGCGCAATGCAGAACTAATGCTGCTCAACAACCTCAGCCGTGCGCTTACAAAGACCCTTGATGTGAGGGCTGTGGCACGCACGGCGGGTGATAACCTCAGGGAGATATTTGATTCGGATGGTGTTGCCATTATGCTGATGGACCCGGTTACCAGGCTCATCCATTCGTATTATGAGTATGACAAGAACGAGGGCGGCATCATTGATTACCTTGAACCGTTCCCCATTGGCACGGGATTAACCTCAAAGGTGATCATTTCAGGTCAACCGCTGCTGCTCAATACACTGGAGGAAGAGATCGCCAACGGTGCTTACTTCCCCCCGGAACTGGTTGAGGGCGGATCAGGAACACTGACCCAATCATGGTTAGGGGTCCCGATCGTTGTAAACAATGAAACGAGAGGGCTCGTTTTTATCAGCGACTATGATCCTTACGCGTTTGAAGACAACCACTTAAAGCTCCTGCAAACGCTTTCTTCAACAATCGGTGTGGCTATTGAAAATGCCTCCCTGTTCGGAGAAAAGCAGAATCTCCTGCAGGAAACAGAAAGAAAAGCCGGTGAGCTGCAAACCATCAATAGTGTTCAGAAAGGTCTCTCCTCGCAACTCGATTTGGGGGCTATCTATGAATTGATCGGGGAAAAGGTGCGGCAAGTATTCAAGGTGGATGTGGTGGATATCGTGACTTATGATGAAACCAGGAACCTCATCACTATGCCTTACTCATACGAGCGGGGTGATCGCAGTGTTATTTCACCTTGTGAGCCATACGGTTTCCGGCTTGAGGTGATCAATAGCGGGAATCCAATACTCATCAATCAGGATTTCGAGCATATGGCGGCGCAGCAGAACAATCCTGTCCTCACTGGAAGCATCCCCAAATCAGCGCTCTATGTACCGCTGATCGTCCAGGAGAAGGTGAGGGGTATTCTATCCGTTCAGGATCTTGATGAGGAGGATGCATTCAGTGAGTCTGATGTCCGCTTACTGCAGACCCTCGCCAGCAGTATGGCGGCTGCACTTGAGAATGCACGGCTTTATACGGATGTAACCAAGCGGGTGGCGGACCTTGCGGCAATTAATTCTGTCGGATCAACAGTTGTCGGTGAGCTGGATTTGAATTCGTTGATTACCATGGTGGGAGAACAAATAAGAACTACATTCAACGCTGATGTTGCTTATGTCGCGTTAATGGATGAAGACACCGGTGTGATCCGGTTCCCCTATTCATATGGCGAGGACGACGCGAGTATTGAATATGGAGAGGGTGTCACCAGCCAGGTCCTGCGGTCAGGGCAACCGTTACTTGTAAATGAAAACATAACCACGCGATTGCGCGAAAAACACGAAGTGATCATTGGTAACCCCTCGTTATCTTATATTGGTGTGCCCATAATCGTCAGGGGGAAGCCGGTGGGTGTGATCAGTGTTCAAAGCACCCAAAAAGAAGGTGCTTTTGATGATCAGGATTTGAATTTGCTGAACACCATCGCAGCTTATGTGGGGCCTGCGGTGCAGAACGCCCGATTGTTCAACAGGCTGCAAAGAGAAAAGGTGTTTTCTGAGACCCTAATCACTACCAGCCCGGTGGCGATAGTCACCCTTGATGAAGACAACCTGGTGAAGACCTGGAACCCGGCTGCAGAAAAACTTTATGGTTATTCCCGGAAAGAAGCAGAGGGACGTTCTATTGTCGACCTTGTCGCTAATGAGCAAACACGGCCGGAAGCGCTGGAAATTTCAGCCATGATCAGCAGCGGAAAATCAGTGCATTCTTTTGTGCAGCGCAGCGGCAAGAACGGCCGACCGCTTGATTTAGAGATGTTCGCGGTTCCCGTGGCGTTTGCAGAAAAACGCATCGGCACCTTCGTGATGTATCACGACATCACCGAGTTAAAAAGCGCCGAAAACGCGATCCTGGAATCAGAACGCCGGCTCGCGGACATCATCGACTTTCTGCCGGACGCGACCATGGTCATTGACCGTGAGGGAAAAGTAATCGCCTGGAATCGCGCGATCGAGGAAATGACAGGAATCAAATCTGATCACATCCTGGGCAAGGGCAATTATGAATACGCCATCCCGTTTTATGGCGAGCGCCGCCCGATCCTTATTGACCTGGTGCTTATGCCGCGGGAGGAATTCGAACGCGGCAACTACGTTAAGATAAACCGGGTTGGCGAATTGCTGACGGGAGAGACCTACACACCCGCATTGAAGCAGGGCTCCAGGTACCTTTTTGCCACAGCCACCCTGCTGCATGATTCCAGGGGAAATGTTGTCGGCGCGGCCGAAACCATCCGGGATATCACCGACAGGAAAATTGCCGAAGAGGAATTGCAGAAAGCCAAGGAGGCGGCTGATGCTGCCAACAAAGCGAAAAGCGCTTTTCTGGCGAACATGAGCCACGAACTGCGCACACCTTTGAATGCCATCATCGGTTTTACCCGCATCGTCAGGCGTAAAGGCGAAGAATCCCTCCCTGAAAAACAACTCGATAACCTGGACAAGGTGCTGTTCAGTGCGGAACACCTGCTGGGGCTCATCAATACCACGCTTGATATCGCTAAGATCGAAGCCGGCAGGATGGATGTGCTGGCGGCGAACTTCAGGATCGGCAGCGTGATCGATCAGTGTGTCAACACCTCTCAACCTCTCATTAAGACCGGCGTGGTGCTTGAAAAGCAGGTGGATGACAACTTGAACCTGGTCTATTCAGACCAGGATAAGATCAGGCAGATCGTCCTAAACCTGTTAAGCAACGCGGCAAAATTCACCCACCAGGGCAGGATCCTGCTATCTGCAGGGATGGAGGGGGAGGATCTGTTATCCATCAGCGTGGAGGATACCGGGATCGGCATCAGTGAAGAAGCCTTGCCGCGGATTTTCAAAGAGTTCCAGCAGGCGGATCTGAGCACGACGCGTCAATACGGAGGTACAGGTCTGGGCCTCTCCATCAGCCGCAGGCTGGCGAAACTCCTCGGGGGCGACCTGACAGTGAAAACACAGTTGGGGAAGGGATCCAGATTCACATTAACGATCCCAATGCAGTATAGGGGAACCGAGTCAACCGGGGAGGAGGAATTAAGTCTTGATGGAAAGGGAGATGCGTTGAGCATCCACCCCGACTCTTCCGCTGCTGCTGTCGCTACAGCACGAAAACACGTCATGGTGATTGACAATGATCCCGATGCCATCTACCTGCTGCAGGAAAGCCTGGGTGAAAAGGAGTTTGAGATCTTTGGGTCCAGGACCGGTGCAGAAAGCCTGCGATTGGCAGCGGAGCTCAAGCCCCAGGCTATTTTGTTGGATATCCTGATGCCCGACATGGATGGCTGGCAGATCCTCAACGATCTAAAAACAAATCGAGAAACCGCTGACATCCCGGTGATCCTGCTGACTATTGTGGATAAAAAAGCACTGGGTTTCCGCCTGGGAGCCTCGGCCTACCTACTAAAGCCCATAGACCCCGCAGCGGTCAAAGACGCTTTGGATCGGGTGATCCTCAGCGAGGGCAGGATGGAAAAACACGTGCTGGTGGTGGATGACGATCCGAATATTGCGGATCTGCTGCGCCAGTATTTGCCTGAGGACGAATATTACCTGGAGAGTGCGCGTGACGGTGTAGAGGCGCTTACCAAGATAGAACAAAACAGGCCGGATATATTACTGCTTGATTTGATCATGCCGCGGATGGACGGTTTTGGTGTAATCGAGAAGCTGCGTGCCGATCCGTTAACATGCGACCTGCCAATTATTGTGATCAGCGCCAAGGAATTGACCCAAACCGAGGTGATGCAATTGAAACGCTCGGTTTCGATGATCCTGAAGAAGCAGGGTTTTGAAGGCGAGCATCTTTCAAGCGAGATCAACCGTGTTTTATCAGAAAGATGAAACCCGAAAAGGTAAGACACCTGGAGGTGGATTTGAAAACCATCCTGATCGTTGAAGATTCCGAGTTGAATATTGACCTGCTTGTTCAAATCCTCGAAGATGATTACACGCTCGTTATTGCCAGGGATGGTGCTGAAGGGATTGCGAGTGTGGAAAAGGATAACCCGGATCTGGTCCTGATGGATATCTCGCTGCCGGTTATGGATGGTCTTGAAGCTGCGCGTATGATCCGAAAGCGCTATAAAGAGCTGCCGGTCATCGGGCTTTCAGCGCATGCCATGCAGGGAGATAAAGAGGAAGCGCTCGCGGCTGGCTGCAATGATTACCTGACCAAACCGATCGATGAGGATATTCTCTTAAGCAAGCTGGCAAGCTACCTGGGGGGAGTTTGAGATGAACCGGCAGAGAATTCTGATCGTTGACGATGAACCTTTCAACGTGGATTACCTCGAACAGGAGCTGGAGGACGCCGATTGCGAGATTTTCACGGCCAGCAATGGGGAGGAAGCTATCGAGCAGGTGCGGGCTCACGATCCCGACCTGATCCTGCTGGACATCATGATGCCGGTGATGGACGGTTTTTCGGTGCTGAAACAGCTCAAGGCAGAGGCAGAGACACGGGAGATACCGGTGATCGTGATCTCCGCCAGCAGTGAGATGCAAAGCGTGGTCAAAGGTATCAGGCTGGGGGCTGAAGATTATCTGCCCAAACCTTTTGATCCAACCCTGCTGCATGCCAGGGTGGCCGCGAGCCTTGAAAAGAAACGCCTGCGGGATGTGGAGGTCTTGTACCTGAAAAGCCTGGAACGGGAGTTTGAGATCGCGCGCGAAATACAGTCCAGTTTTCTGCCTTCCAGCTTGCCTGAGCTGGCGGGATACGAGGTCGCGGCATTGTTTAAGGCGGCGCGGGAAGTCGCCGGAGATTTTTATGACGCTTTCACACTGCCAGATGGAAACCTGGTATTTGTGGTTGGAGACGTGTGCGGCAAAGGAGTGGGCGCCGCGCTGTTCATGACACTATTCCGCAGTCTCATACGCGCGACTGCAACCAGTGATGTGTATTGCAGTACTGAAGAGTTAACCGGGATGTCACTGTCAAATCGCCTTCAGCATGTAGTTTCCTTCACCAACCACTATGTTACCCAGACCCATGGCGACGCGAATATGTTTGCCACGCTGGTGGCGGGCTTGATCGAGGTTCATTCAGGAATGCTGTATTATGCGAATTGCGGAAATCCGGCTCCAATTGTCTTTAGAGGGGGAGAGCACATCGCTTCTCTTGCACCTACGGGTCCGGTGATCGGGGTGATGGATGAGGCACAATTTTTGGTAAAGGAGATGCAGCTCTTGCCCGGTGATATCCTGCTGGTTTTTTCAGATGGTGTTACCGATTTTGTTGATCCCGAAGGTGACTTCCTGGGGGAAAAGCCTTTTCTTGCTTTGATCAATCATCAAGCTGAAACTGCCGGGGATCTGCTGCAGAGCATCCAGATCGAGTTGGAAAAATACTCCAGCGGTGCAAAGCAATTTGACGACATCACGCTGGTAGCGGTGAGGCGGGGAGACTAATTCAGAAAAGTTTTCGGCTAAGTTTGAAATTCTCCTAAATTAAAAGCGACATATCCAAAATAGCCCGATTTTTACGGAAGCTCGGGGTAAATGGGGCGGGTTTTGCATACCCCGCTCGAGGATCAACTGATTTTTGGGGGGAATCGAGAGCTGCAGGATGAATACTATTGACAATTATATGGAATTGTTATATCATTGTAATAATTACAAGTAAGAATTGGTTACATATATTGAAAATGGATTCAGACCAGATTACGCAACAACTAAAACAAAAGGGGGTGAGACCATCCTACCAGCGCATCAGGGTGCTCCAGTATCTTCACGATCGTGCGGGTCACCCAAACGCCGAAGAGATCTACGAGGCGTTGCTGCCAGAGATCCCAACTCTTTCACGCACAACTGTTTACAACACCCTGCACGTCTTCGCCAGCTTCGGCCTGGTGAACTGCCTCAGCATTGACGGGGTGGACACGCGTTACGACGGCATGCTTGAAAAACACGGGCACTTCCAATGCCACCAATGCGGGATGATCTACAATTTCAAGACGGACCCTGACCGCATTGAGACGCCGGGGTTGGAGAAATTTAAGATCGAAAACAAAAACATCATATTCACTGGTATATGTGCAAATTGCATCAACAAATACAAATAAAAAAGGGAGAAAAGACATGAAAGACAAGAAGAAGCTGACCAAGCTCACCACTGCTGCCGGTGCACCCGTGCCGGAAAACGACAACGCCATGACCGCCGGTCCTCGCGGGCCCATGCTGCTGCAGGATGTTTGGTACCTGGAGAAACTGGCGCATTTTGACCGCGAGGTCATCCCGGAGCGGCGCATGCACGCCAAGGGCTCGGGCGCATTTGGCAGGTTCACAGTGACCAATGACATTACCAAATACACCCGCGCGAAGATCTTTTCAAAGGTTGGCAAAGAGACAGATTGCTTTGTGCGTTTCTCCACCGTCGCCGGAGAGCGCGGCGCGGCGGATGCCGAGCGCGATATCCGCGGCTTTGCGATGAAATTCTACACCGAAGAAGGCAACTGGGACCTGGTTGGCAACAATACCCCCGTCTTCTTCATCCGCGATCCGCATAAATTTCCTGATCTGAACCGCGCTGTCAAGCGTGATCCGCAGACCAACCTGCGCTCGGCTACCAATAACTGGGATTACTGGACCAATCAGCCTGAAGCGCTGCACCAGATCACCATCACTATGAGCGAACGCGGCATCCCGTACTCTTACCGTCACATGCACGGATTCGGCAGCCATACCTTCAGCATGATCAACGCGAAAAACAAGCGTGTTTGGGTGAAGTTCCATCTGCAAACCATGCAGGGCATCAAGAACCTCACCGATGCGGAGGCGGAAGCTATTGTTGCCAAGGACCGCGAGAGCCATCAGCGCGATTTGTTCGACAGCATTGCCAAAGGCGACTTCCCGCGCTGGAAGATGTTCATCCAGGTAATGACCGAAGAACAGGCGAAGAAGATGCCCTACAACCCCTTTGACCTCACCAAGGTGTGGTACAAGAAAGAATTCCCGCTCATTGAGGTGGGCATTCTCGAGCTGAACCGCAATCCTGAGAATTACTACCAGGACGTGGAACAGGCGGCTTTCAATCCCGCCGCGATCGTTCCGGGTATCGGTTTCTCTCCGGATAAGATGCTGCAGGGTCGTTTGTTCTCCTACGGAGACGCGCAGCGCTATCGCCTGGGCGTCAATCACCACCAGATCCCGGTGAACAACCCCAAGAACGCCCCTGTACACGCTTCGCACCGCGACGGCCAGATGCGTGTCGATGGTAATCATGGTGCTACCCTGGGGTACACCCCCAACAGCTTCGGCGAATGGCAAGCGCAGCCGGAATTCAAGGAGCCGCCGCTGGAGTTGAGCGGCGCCGCGGATAACTGGGACGCCCGCGCGGATGACTCTGATTACTTCACCCAGCCCGGCAAGCTTTTCAGGTTGATGAGCGCTGACCAGCAGAAAGTGCTGTTCGAGAACACCGCCCGCGCCATGGGCGATGCGCCTGAATTCATCAAGATCCGCCACATCGGCAACTGCCTCAAAGCCGACCCGGCTTACGGTAAGGGAGTAGCCAAGGCGCTCGGCATCTCAATGGATAAAGTGAAATAAATTAGTGCCAAACCGGGGCAGCTTATTGGCTGCCCCGGTTTTATTTGGTGCCGTTTGGTGGGGGAGATATAATATTTCAAGAGGAAATATTATGGATCTTGGTTCGATACCTCCCATCAAAGGCGCGGATTTATGCGAGTGCTTCTTTAACGATGTTGCCCGACCCATAATCGAGAAGTTTTTTCCCGGGCTGTGCTACTCCGCCGGGCTGATTGGCTGGGGATCAGATGTGCTCGGTTATGATGACACCATGTCGACCGACCACATGTGGGGACCGCGTTTCCAGTTATTCCTCACTGAATTGGATTATCACAACCGCGAGAAGGAAATTTCGCGTGTTTTTGCGGAGCGTTTGCCGTACCAGTACAAAGGTTTCTCAACGCATTTCGGTCAGCCTGACGCGGATGATAATGGCACTCGTTTACGCGAGCCGATCAAAACAGGCTGCGTGGATCCACTGATCGATATTTACACGCTGGAGAATTATTTCGAATTAAACCTGGGTTGGAAGACATCGGAAGAGATCTCCATCCCGCAATGGTTGACCTTCAGCGAGTACTCCCTTCTGGGGTTAACTTCCGGCCGCGTATATCATGATGACCTCGGCCTGGAACTGATCCGCAAAAAGATCTCCTACTACCCGCGGGATATCTGGATCTGGTTGCTGGCCAGCCAGTGGAAGATGCTCGCGGAAGAAGAGCCGTTGGTGGGCAGGTGTGGTTATTATGGGGATGATATTGGCTCACGGCTGGTAGCTGCGCGCCAGGTGCAGCGCCTGATGCGATTGGGCTTCCTTATGGAAAAGCGTTACGCGCCATACAGTAAATGGTTGGGCACGGCCTATAAAGAACTGGAAACCGCGCCGGAATTGCTGCCGCTGCTGGAGACGGTGCTCACAGCCGGTACCTGGAGCGAACGCGATGAGCTGCTTGCCCGGGTTTACACCGTGATGGCTGAGAGGCACAACACCCTCGGGTTAACGGAAGTACTCGAGACGCACACCCAGAACTTCTTCAATCGCCCGTTTCATGTGCTGTACGCAGAGCGCTTTGCCAGCGCCCTGGTGAGCCGGATCGAAAACCCGGAACTTCGCTCCATACCGTTGATCGGGTCGGTGACCCAGCTTACAGATTCGGTTGCGCTTTACGATGACGTCTCATTGGGTAAGAAAATGAGAAATCTCTATGATTAATCAAAGAAGATTGGCATACGTCCCTTTGTTTTCTGTAGTTAATTGACACGCCAGACATGGATCACTGAGCGGTATTCATCCGCCAGGCGTTCGAAAATGTACAGTAAACCTCGTTCGCGGTCGAATGCTACAGCGCCGGCGATGTCGTACTTGTATTCCTCCAGGCTGATTACGGGGTCGAAAAAAACATTTGATAGGTCGAGCGTGGCGTAAGGCTGTGGTTCCCAGGTTTCCATCTCGCCGTTGGCCACCTTTACCAATTCAATCGGGTCGTAGAAGATGACCTGGGGCTGGTAGCGCTCTGCCCAGTACCCGCGGTTATCGTAAGGCCATTCCGGCACCTCCGGGCAGGTGGGGGGATTGCTGTCAGCGCAATCGTACTCCCAGACGACGCCGTTGGCGAACCCGTACCAGGTGTTGCCGAGACCCTTGGTGCCCGTGAAAATGACCGCGGATTTTTCGCCAGCGGTTAACCACGCACCGCCCCACCAGCTGTCATCAGCGTTATACAGGGTCATGCTTTGCTCGTCCCGGCTGGTGATTTCCGTGAGGCCTGGTTCCTGGACGCCGTAGAGGAGCAGTGGCGTGATCTGGGTCAGTGTGGCTTTAGGCGTTGGGATTTGCCCGTTTTCCAAAGGAGAGAAGGCGAACAGCGCCGGTCCCAGGCCGGACCAAACTCCTTCGCGAAAACGCCCTGTAGCCAGGCGCGGTTCACCCGGCAGGTAAACCGCCCACTCGAGCGGGATCTCGAAGACGTAATCGCTGGTGGCGTAGGTGCTGAATCCGTTGAAAGTCCACGGACCGTCTGGCCGCGGATCAGCAAGGTCCAACCGGCTGGAGCCGTGCGAAGGAATGATATCCTGGAAGTGCTGCCCGTGAACGTAGTAAAGCCTGCCCTCATCATGACCATACATAGGCGGCAGGTATTGAATACCCAGGCGCGGCAGGTCTCCATCGCCGAACATACCGCGGGTGATATCCGCAAACGGTTGAAGGGTAACGGCGGTGTTCAACTCCTCCAGGCTGCGCGAATTTACCGGGACGGGAATGCTGATTTCAGAAACGAAATTCTGCTGGTCAAAGCCCACACCGAAAAGTGAGCCCGGGAATCCGTCCGCCTCACCACCCGGATCACCGTCCGGGTAATAAGTGAGGCCGCGTCCGCTGTAATCCCAGTTCGAGCCGCCGCTTTCACCCGGCAGGCGGAAAGCACCCAAATATTCAAGGTCGGAAGGCTGGATGACCAACCCGGGGTCCGCCGGCAGCGACAACCGCGGTGTTGGTGCGGTTGCGACTGAATCAGGTTCAGAGGGAAGCGCTTGATTTCCTTGACCATCGGCATTTGACCCCGCTTCCAGCGGCGGAGCTAATGGTTCCTGGTTGATGAGGGTATCCTGACGGCTGCAGGATGGCAGCGCTGTGATTAGCAGTATTGAGAAAAGACAGATAGACATTTTCATCGGCGCCTTCCTCACGGCGGTTACGCAGACCTATAGGAAAAACACCTGATTAAAATTGCGGTTTTCATAATTATTGTACGGCAATCCAACCTTATATTTAATGTGAATTCACGTGTTGCTAAACCGTGTCATAATCTAGATGTCATCATTATGGAGAATCATGGACGCACAGCATTCTCTTTCAACACGATTATACAAAGCGCTGCAGCTGGTATTTGAACTGCATGGGTGCGATGCGCGCAAGGCCTGCCAGGTGCCCGCCATGGCTCACCTGCTTTCAGTATGCGCGCTGGTACAGATGGATGGCGGGGATGAAGACGAGGCGATCGCTGCGCTGCTGCATGACGCGCTGGAAGACAAAGCCGATATCATTACCCGCGAGGATATCCGGCGTTTGTTCGGAGAGAAAGTGCTGGTAATTGTTGAGATCAGTACTGATACTGACGCTGAATACAGGGGTGGGGTTAAATCCGGGTGGCATGACCGCAAGAGGTTTTACCTGGAAAGCGTCAGGCATGCTGGCCCGGAGCTGCTGCGCGTCACCGTGGCGGATAAGATTGACAACGCGCGCGCCATATTGGCAGATCACCGCCGCGTCGGTGATGCCGTTTGGAAGCGTTTTAACGCATCACGAGAAGAGATACTTTGGTATTACACTGAAGCCGAGAAAGCCTACAGGCATGCAGGAGTGAATAGTGCGCTCCTCGACGACCTGGCGGTGCTTGTCGGGCAGATGAAGAAGATCGTTGTAGGTGGAGATCTCAAAGGAGGGAACAATGAAGGATAAGGCACGGTTATCACTTTTCTTGGCAGTTGCCGGCGCGGTATTTGTAGGACTGCCGTTATTGTTCATGGTTGTCACGTCGCTCATTGGTTCCTTCAGCAGCGGTCGATTCCTGATGGATTATTTCCTCCCCGCGGAATTATTTCCGTTAGTGGGGATTGGCGCAATACTGCTCTTTTGGGCGGCGCTGCGCTCACGGCTCTATTTGAAACTCATCTGTTGGACCATCGGCGTCGGCCTGGCCGCGTTGATCGCTTCACAGGGTATTGCCATGGCGAGCGGGATCGCTTCGGGTGAAAGGGAGGCCGCCGGCTTATGGTTCATTCTGGTGGTTATCATTTACGCCTTGTATGTCATCGGGGTCATCGCTTTGTTTATCCTCGGAATCCTGTTGTACCGGCGGCTTTTGAGAGTTAAAAAAGAGCAAATCCTAAACGGCAATTGATATGGTCTACTCCACAAACCAAAAAAACGGCCGGTTTGATTTCACTTGTTGAGTGCTACACTAATAACTGATAATACTGGCTGATGGTTCCGCTGCCACTGGTCCGCGGTTCCGACCTTTTCCCATAACGCTTTCAAAACCGAAGGTTAGAACCGGCCGATCATGGCGAATTATGGGAATTATTCGCAATTAAGATCCTGGCGATTTGAAAACTGGTTGGTTTTGTCCACAAATGTGGGAGGGGAGGTAAATAATGAACAAAACAGTGATCTACGCGGTGATGACCGTGTTGATCTTATTGTCTTCTGCGTGCGGCCAAAAGGCGGTCACGGGAACATCAGTGTGGATCGATGTGCCGGTGAACAACCTGGTGCTTGCGGAACTTCAACCAGTGCTGATCGAAGGGCACGCGGCTTCACCAGGGGGGATCAGCCGGGTGGATGTGTTCATCGATGGCTCCCTGCTGACCACGATACAAGATCCTGCCGGCCAGGATGAACTGGCAGGTTTCAGTGCCGCCTGGACACCGGATCAACCGGGCACATACGTGATTCAGACGGTTGCCTACGGTAAAGACGGCAGCGCGAGTGAACCGGATAACACAGCCATTACCATTGGCGGCGTGGTTGATGCCGTCACGCAGGACGTTACGGTCACCCCCTCTTTTACACCGGTTATTTCCATAACCCCTGATATTTCAATAACGCCGACAGTCACGGATACGCCGACAGCAACACCCACCAAAGCATCCACGCCGACAAAAACTTCCACGCCGGTTCCCGAGCCGTTGATCGAATTCTGGGCTGACCCGGCTGAGATCGCCGCTGGAGGCTGCACCTATCTGCGCTGGAATGCGGTTAACGTCAGCACCGTCGTGTTTGGAGGTGTTGAACAACCGTTCAGTGGTTCCGACCAGGAGTGCACGTGCGAGGACCGCACCTATACCCTTAAGGTCACACTACTTAATGGCACCAATGTTGAGCGCTCTGCCAGTGTGAATGTGAACAGCTCCTGTGTCACCGAGGTGCCGCCTGATACCACGCCGCCGCCGGTACCCTCACCTCAGGTTCCAGCGAACGGGCTTTCAATTTCCTGCAAGGCATCACAGTCCCTGGCCTGGCTGCCGGTGAGCGATGCCAGCAAGATCAGGGAATACCAGGTGGAGATACAGCGGTCATCGGATAATTCCTCATGGTCCGCCGCGCCGGGCAGCCCGAAGACCGGGTTGACCGATAAAACCACCAGCATCCCGGTTGAATGCGGCTGGTACTACCGCTGGCGAGTGCGTGCAGTTGACGGCGTTGGCAACGTAAGCGACTGGTCAGGCTGGTCGACCTTTGTCATCAACCTGAGTTGATAGCGGGAGGGGAAAATGAAAAAGAAACGCTTGTTGTGGCTGATCCCGGTGGTGCTGCTGCTGGCGGTGCTGATCTGGGCGGGGGTCTTCTACTTTATTCTGAGAAACCGCTCATTAGCCTCACGCCCGCTGGTGCTGATCCAGTCGCCTTTAAATGGGGAGTATGTAGATGTTGGCGAAGGGGTGGCGGTGCAGGCGGTTGCCAGGGTGGATGAGGGCATACATCGCATGCAGATTTGGGTGGATGACGAGCTGGTAGCAGAGAAGAATGCGGCCGGGGAGGATATCAATTCTCCGATGGTGATCATCACCCGTTGGGTTCCGGCAGCGAGCGGGCGCCATGTGGTGAGCGTGCGCGCGTTTTCAGGCAAAGGCATGAGCGGGCATGCCACAGTTTTCGTGACGGCTGAGCAAAAACCCGCGATCAGGCATGTGGTGCAGGAGGGTGAGACATTGGAGATCATCGCGGCTTCGTATGGGATCGACGAAGCTGCCATTATGGATGCAAATGAGGGGACGGGAACTTCTGTTCCGCAGGCGGGGGATGAGTTGGAGATCCCGGCTGTTGAAGGAGGGGCTTCCCCACCATTTGATTCGTGGGGTGACGAAACAGCGTCATCAGATAGTGGGAGCGCGGGCGGCGTTGGTCCGGAAAGCGCTTCTGAAGCGGCCGAGGACGCGCCAGCCGCGGCCGCGCCTGAACCGGGTTCACCTGAATCCCTGGGGTTGTTCGGGTATTCGGAATTGTTTCAACCGCCGGGAATCCCGATTGAACTTGAGATCAAAGTTACGGCGCTGCAGACGCGCGAAGCTTTTGACGCGCTTCACTGTTATGTGAGCCTGGCGGGCAATATACCCACCTGGGTGCCGGATGCTGATTATGACCAGTCGACAGATGAAACGTTCGACTCCCGCGCCGATGGCACTGAGTGGAATGTGGCCGAGTACCTTTCTGGTACTGAGTCCAGCACGATACTTTGGTATCAAAACTCGCCGGTACCCATAAACATCAGCTGCGTGGGGGTCACCGACGGGGGTCTGGATGCGGTTGAATTGGGTTGGATTCACGATGATGTCACGCCTGACCGCTGGGGGGTTCCGCAGACGGCGCGCAGCAGCGGGGGCGAATCTCAATTCAACCTGGCTTACATGGTAACTTTCCCTGAAAAGGGTCTCGACCCCGCGATGACAGTACCGTGGAATGTACGCCTGCACGAAGGAAGTTCCACGCTGTCCTGGGCATACCTGGAGGATATTGATGGAAACCCGGCTGTGGATGGGTTCGCCATCTTTTTAAACGACCAGCTGCAGTTCACAGTTAATGGCAGGACCCGCGAGGCGGATATCCCGCCGCAGTGGTTTGAAGTCCCCTGCAATGATGAGCACCGTTTCACAGTGGTCGCATTCAACGAGCATTATCCTGAAGGAGACTATTCTCCACCATCTGAACCCGCCGTGCTCAGGGGCGGCGAGCTGGGCAGCGAGGGCTGCCCGTTATCAGTGACCATCAATTTCCAGGTTCTGAACGTGGGTGAGATCGGCAATCCCATCCCGGTGACGGCGTACTTCTTTGCCAATGAGCAGCGGCTCACTTTGGATGGCTCTAATGGTGTTCTGGTGCCTGAGGTTGATTCCTACGGTATTCCCCGACCGGAACTTTATGTGGATGAATCCTCTATCCCGCCGAAATTGGGACTTGAGGAGGATCACGGGTACATGATCCCGAGTTTATTTTCCGCGACGCGTTCGCGATACGGATCTTTGATCGTGGAGCTTCCGTATGACGACCCGGAGGACCCTTACGATTCATTGCAGCTCGGATTCGAGATATATGGACCTGACCACCGACTGATCTGCGGCGGCGATCTGGCGGTCAGCGCAGAGGACGCGCGCGGGGATTTCATCGGGGATATCTTCAACGAATATCCACTCGAAGGCATTCCCGAACTATGCATCGTCAGCCTAAATCTTTCACCCATCATACAAAGCGCTGGTGATGACCTGCTCCCCGACCTGCTTGTGGAAGGCATCACTTATGATTATGAACATGGATTTCATGTGCTTCACCTGCGCAACACCGGGCAGGCGGATTGGGTGAACAAGGACCTTGTCATTGAAGCCACCACACCCGAAGGTGAATTGATCGGCAGGTACACTTTCAGGAATGCCACACTGGAAGTAAATGAGCGCGGACAACTGGGAGACGCGCAGTTCAGGTGGGAACCCATACTGGGCGCGTGCGTGAAACTTGATCCGGATAACCTGGTTCGGGAGGAGATCGACAGGGCAATTGAGAACGGCATGCTAAGCTCGCGCGGACGCTTTTGCCCGGGTCTGCCTGACCTGACGATCACCGATGCAATACCACTGGCGGTGAGCGATCAGACACTGGTAAAAGTTCAAAACAGGGGTGAGGCCTCAGCTGCCAGCTTTATGGATTACGGCGCGTTGCCTCCAATCGATTTGCTCGTGGAGGTGTATCGGACAGGTGGCGGTGATAACCCTGATTTCAGCCAGACCTTTGAGAATGTCAGCCTGGATAACGTGGACGAAGTGTTTCTGTACCTGGATATTTCTCCGGATGAGCTTAACGGGTACACGATTCGGATAAATCCTGATCGTAAGGTGAGCGAACTCAATTACGAAAACAACGATTTCACAGTAGAACAGGATGTGGAGCTTTATCTGGATTGGATAGGCGCGGAATACGAGTTTTGCAGGGCAGGCCTGGGTGCCGTTGGGGATAACTGGACTTTTAGATTTGTCGCCAACAAGGTCGGCGGCGATTATTCCACACCTGTGGTTTCGTGGACCCAGACTGCCGAGAATGACAGTTATACAGGCGATTGGTTCTGGGTTGATGATCGTGCTGAACTGGATAGCGGCTGGTTTCGCATGAACGGAGATGAACACCTGGTGATCAACCTCACCGCCAGGCTTGAGATCCCTTCATATGTAGATACCGTGTCTGATCCGGGAACAATCATATTTTCAGCCCTTAATAACTATGGGAACGCAACCGTTGTTTCTGAAGGATTCCCTGTCAGTTGCATGGGGTGGAATTATGCTGCCAGCCCGAGTTGTGATGCGTATAACCTGGGATCGAGCCTGGCAGACACGGGCACGGTTTATATACATGATTCGCGCCTGCGGAGTGAATGCTACTGGCACTCATATTTTCGCGTTTTCCAGCGCGAACGCTGATTTTGTTTGCGGAACCTGTACCTTGAGATTGTAGGATTCAGGGTAAGGGTTCGCTTAAGATTTGGAGATGGGCGGGATTTCTATCCCTGGCGTCACCGCGTCTATTTGGATTTCCGCCACAACGATCCCCGCGCCTGCGCCGCCAGGCCGGAGGGAAAGATACCCTTTTCAGTTGAGCGTACTTCTTCCATTGAGACAAAGGCGTTTGGTTTTACCTCGTGGATGACGGTGAGCACCTGTTCCACATCACGGCGCTTGACGAAGGTGTAGATCAGGTGCACAGCTCCGGTCTTTCCCTCTCCCTCCACGGTGGTCACGCCAAATCCCGCGTCGCGCAGGCGCTGCACCAACTCAACCGGTTCCTCGGTGGTGATCAGGCGTAAAATGTAGGTGCCGAGCGCCAGCTTATCCTCCAGCCACATCCCGAAGTAGTTGCCGGCCGCGAAACCGGCGGCATACCCGATGTAAGCGGTGGCACTCTCGAGGTTCTGCACCAGCTGGCTGATGACCACGATCCAGATGAGCACCTCGAAGAAGCCAAGCAGCGGCGCCAGGTTGCGCTTGCCGCGTGCCACAAAGATGATGCGTAGTGTGCCCAGGGTTACATCAAAGATCCTGGCGACAAAGATGATTAGCGGCAGGATCACCCAGGCGTACCAGTCAAAACCGGCGCTGTTGGCTGTAATATTCATGAAATCGATCATCGAGACCTCCGTACTCTCCAGCTGCTATCATGCCTTTGATCAGGCATCTGCAGCGAGTATAACAAAGAAAAACCCCTGAAAACGCAGAGTTGTTCGCGTACATCCTCAGCGAAATTTGGCTACTCAACAACCACAGGTAAATCTCAGCTATAATTTACCTGACCATGGCTGACCCTGAACGCTTTATAGCAATTCGTAAACGGCTGTTAAATTATCATCCTTCGGCTTTTCTGCTGGCGGCTCAATTTGCTTTGTTGATTCTTTACGCTGTGTTCGAGGGCACGCACGGCCAGCGCGCGCTGATCAGCGCCTTCGGACTGGTGGTGCTGCTGATGGTGTTATGGGTGGTCACCAGCAGTTCACGGGTGCAGTGGGTGGCGTGGCTGATCGCTGTACCGGCTTTTGTGCTTTCACTGCTTTCCGCCATCTTCATCACTCCGGTGCTTCAGGCCTGGTCGTCTCTGCTGGAATCAATTCTTTATTTTTACACAGCTGGCAGCCTGATCATCTACATGATGGGCGATAAGTACGTGACCACCGATGAGCTTTTCGCGGTCGGAGCAACCTTCACCCTGCTGGCGTGGGGTTTTGCGCATGCTTACCTGGTGGTGCAAACATGGGATCCAGGCAGCATTCTTAACGCCACGGCGCCAGGCCGCGACCCCACCTTCCTGGAATTGCTCTTCCTCAGTTTCACCAATCTCTCAGCTACCGGCCTGGGTGATATACTTCCAATCTCCGCGCCAGCACGTGTGCTGGCCATGCTGGAGCAGTTCTTCGGTGTCGGTTACGTGGCGATGGTGGTTTCGCGCCTGATCGGGTTGGCAAATAACATGCGCTCAAGGCGTAAATCTGAATAATCTCTGTTTGAGAGGGATCATGTCCAAAAGATTGTTTATTTGTTTTACCAGTATTGTGATTCTGATGTTCGCCGCGGGGTGTGATGTGAAAAGTGCAGACAAAGATATCGCTCAAATCCTTTACACGATAGATTCCGGGTCGGTCCTGCCCGAGCTGCAGGCGCACGAGGTATACACGATCACCCCCGGGACAGTTCAATTGACTCGGACCGGAAAGAACAGCAACACACAGGTATTCGAGGGTGAGTGGACTTTTACGACGGCTGAAGGGCTTTTAAAAGAATTGTTCACCATTGCGGAAAGCCAGGATTGTTCAACCTATAAACGCGTGGAACCCGGGGAATCACCTGATGGGGGGGATACCATTACCGTTGCTTTGATCTATTCGGATGAAAGTGAGTGTGTTTTAACTTACAACCCCGGTGTTACTTATAACGGGGCTGAGGAATTGATGACCAAGATACGGGAAGTGCTTGACAACCTGAAGACCATGCCGGCTGTCATCGCCGAGTGAAGATCCGGCTCGGGTCTTGATAGTGATTAATGTAAAACACCGCAAACCATTCTTTACATAAAAAAAGTGCATCTATCATGGATGCACTTTTTTGTGGTCAGCTGGTCAGCTGTTATTTGCGGTTGTAAGGACGGATACGAATGGTGAGCTTTGAATCTTCGGTCATTTTTCCGCCAGCTCCCATCGGGTTGAAATTCGGTTTCACTGCACTCCATTTGGCGGTGACCGCGCCGCCCTGGGTGGTGTCTCCTTCGATCTTCCAATCTATGATCGTCATGTTACCAAAGGTGGCGCGCGCCGAGGTGAAGAAGCCAGTCCAGAAATCACCGCCGCCCTGGTATTTGATCATGCTCGGGCAGTCTTTTCCTTCAGTTACTTCTAATCCACCGAGATTTTCCATACCCGCCACCGAGTAATCTCTGAGGGCAAAGTCGACCAATCTGCCATCCTTAAAAACAGGCACCAGTTTTCTGATCACCAGGGTTAGACCATCATACTGCTGCACAGGGTAGTTGCAAATCCCGGCGTCGTACTGATCAAGTTTGATGGGTCCGGAACCGAAAAGGAAGATATTGCCATTGGCATAAACTGGCATCAATTGCACGCCCGTGGCTTCAGCGCTGGTAAAACGGGTGCTGCCGAAGGCTTCGTATGCGATCGAGGATTTCAAATCAAGTTCAAAGGAACAGGCTTTCATCATGTACGTTAGATCATTCAATATTTTCTCGCCGAATTTCTCTTTGAAGCGGCCGGCAACTGCTTTCATCGCGGGGCTGCCCGGGTTGATGAGACGTTCGACCACTGATTGCGCCTTGATATCATCAGCTGAAAGACATTGCGCCTGGTTTTTTGATAGGAACTCGTTGAGCTTTTTTACCATTTCATCCAGGATCCTGTTGTTCAATTCCTGGTTGTATTTATTGCCGCCCTTGTTGTAGTATTCAGTAAATTCTTCGATCGATTCCAGCAGCCTGTCCCAGTTATCCGCTCTGGTCACTTTCTGATCGATCGCCTTCCCCTGTTTCGCAAAATCCATCTGTTCGGGGGTGGGCAGGGAAGCGAGATCGTCGTCAAACGCTTCATCCAACGGCTGGACGAATTTCATTTTCTGCTGCGCGGTGGCCGCTTTAGCAGCCGCGCGGTTGCCGGCTTTGGAGGATGGCTTGTTATTAACCTTCTTTACATCCTGGGTTGATCCGCTGCCTTTGCCATAACCGCCGCTTTTCTCCAGCTGCTGTTTCGCGATCTCAGCCAGTGGACCTGCTTTTAGCGGCGCTGGAATAATTTTGGCAAAACGGGCTCCGGACGAAGCCAGCACGTCAACTTCCAGCAGCGGGTACAGATGGAATTCATTGCCCTCTGCTTCGAAAGCGAAACCAAGCTCCAACTCCCCGGCGGTGGCGGCGTAGCCTTCAGGGGCGAGGATGGTGAGTGTCGCGGGAACTTTGAAGGGGATATCCTCGGGTTCAATGAAAACCGCAGCATCCAGACCGCCGCTGAGAGGCAGGTCGGGTATTGCGCTTACCGGCTTAAGGGTAATGGGCATGTCCATTGGCAGTGAACCTTCCGGCACCGTCAGGGTGTACACGATCCCGTTCGTGGCGGTCACTGTAACCTCGCCTCCGGAAGGCCCGATGATAGAGGTTGCGCTAATGGGAGTGGGGACGAAGAGGGTGGGATCGAAGGCGAATTCGCCATCTTCGGCGCCCTCTGCCATCTCATCCATCGGGAACAGGGTGGCGATGGCGCTGGGATCAAAGTTTTCGGGATCGATACTGCTGAAATCTACGGCTGGCTGGGTCTGATCAAATTCAATGGTAACCTTCAGCGGATCGATAACCTGGGCTGGGGTGGTGAGCATCACCCGGCGGGTTTCGCGCGATTCACCACCTGCAATAGCGGTTAACCGGTAGATAAAGGTGGTTTCAGCTGGAACGTCGCTGTCTTCATAGGAGGTGGTATTCCCGTCCAACAACGCCAGGGGAAGGTATTGTTCATCAGCGAGCATGATTTCCAGCAGGTATTTTTCTGCGCCGGAAAGCGGCTCCCATTTGAGGAGCACGGTGTCGATGCCGTTCGGCTGCGCGGTGAAGCGTTCGTCCTGGTCGATCTGTGGTTCTTCCTGTTGACCAGAAACTATTTCAGATTCACTCACGGACATTGGAGCCGATGCACCTGAGGCAGAACCATTTTCAGTATTTCCACGGGGAGTTCCGGCGCAGCTGATCATCAGCAGAGCGGAAAGGATGACCGAGAAGAGCACAGTATTGAATTTTCTCATCGTTATCTCCGGTTTAATAAGGACTATTAGGGTAAATATTAGCATAATAATATATTGAATGCAATCCCCCTGGCGGGGCAGAGTTTGGCGACCAGAGAGGTTATCTTCTGGAATAGGAAAATAAGTGTCCTTTTCTCAATTTGTATTCCTGATTGGCGCATGAACGGAGGTACACCATGCCCTGCGACCAGGCTGCGGACCAGCAGGGTCTCGCATCAGTATGATGTTATTCTTGTCCAAGCCTTTTAAGATCTGGCCTCGAGGTTTAAGCCAGCTGGAAGAAGCTTACGGGATGATCTTCAGCTGGTTAGCCAATAACTACCCGCTGGTCAAAAATCAGGGAGACAGTCTTTCCGATAAACCTCAGCGCGCTGTGGCAGGATTGGAGCGAATAATCGATATTGCCAACTTGACATTCCGGCGTATGGCATAACAAGGGTTTATAATCTTTCCAGACTTCCGCGTCTGCTCTCTGGGCGTTCAGAAGGGGGGTATATCTCTTATAATAAATATACTCTTCCAAAAATGAGGTTCTGTTGACTGTCGCTCCATACATCCGCAAGACGGCTTTTGTTGTGCTTAACCCGGTAGCCGGCATTGTCAACCCGGCTCTGCTCAAGCGTAACATCGAGAACCGTTTCTACGATAACGGCTGGCAGACCCGTTTTCACGTCACCGAAGCCGATGAAGACCTCGCTGCCATTGTCAAGCAGGAGGTGAATGTCGGTATTGACCTGATGGTGGCAGCGGGCGGAGACGGAACGATCGCGGCTGTGGCGGCGGGAATGGTGCATTCTCCCGTTCCGCTGGGAATTATTCCCACGGGTACCTGGAACGCCATCGCGCGCAACCTGATGCTTCCCTTCAGTATTCAGCGGGCTGTAAATCTGATGACCGGCAGGCACAATATCAAGCGGCTTGACCTCATGTCAGTTGGCGACACCATTCACGCCATGAACATGGGTGTCGGGTTTAGCTCGTCGATGATCGAAAAAACCGCCCGCGCGGACAAGCGGAAACTGGGAAACCTGGCATATTTCTCTCAGGGTTTCAAGCAGGTTTTTGGGTTGCAGCAGCGGCGATACACGATCGAAGCAGATGGGCGGCGTTACCGCGGGCGGGCGGTAGAGATCTTCGTGGCCAACTATGGTGTGGTGGGATTGAATGTTCTCGAATCGTCGCTCGATATCAAGCCGGATGACGGCAAGGTGGATGTGCTTATCATGCGGGCGCGCACGATGTTCGACCTGCCGGGATTGTTCTGGCAGATATTTATTCAACGAAAACGCCGCACACCCAAATACCGTCAGCTCTCAGCGGTGGAAACGTTGTTGATCCGCACCAACCCGCCGGCGCCCGTTCAGGCGGATGGCGAATTGATCGGTCAGACGCCCGTGATGGTTAAGGTCTTACCGCGCTCAGTGAAGGTGATCGTGCCGGTCGAAAAAACCCGGGTGATCCCGATTCAATCCCGCCGTAAATAACGCTCCCACAATTTCGCCGTGACCTGGGTCAACCGTTCACCGAGCGCTGCGCCCCGCGCCGTGGTCACATCGTCCTCGTTATTGAAAACTGCGTATGGTACGCGGCGTCCCTGGACCTCAACGTACTCAGGGTCATGGCGGCTCAGCTCATGCCAGTCGGTGTCACGGTAGAGTTTTTCTAGCTTGGAATCCGGCAGACCGTGCTCAAGGATGCTGTCGGGCTTTTCAGGGTTGAAGCGCTGCCGGTTTTTACGCAGCGATTCCTCCCAGCTTACATCAACGTACAGAACCGCCATACGCTCAACCACATCCGGAGATAAATGACAGAACGCGGTGCGGTAACCGCCGTGTTCGCTCCCGCGCGAGAACTCCATCAGGGTGGTGTATTTATCCGTCAACCCGGGAACATCGCGCAGGCGCTTCTGATAATCCAGGCAGATGCGTTCGATCAACAGGTTCCAAAGATGATTACCCATAAAGTACCCTTCGGCATACGTGTGCAGGCGCGGGTACCCCATGCGCTCCAGCAGCGCATCCTCCTCGAACCAGGTCCACAGCATGGGGAAGTCATCGATCTCTTCCAGTTCCCCGATGTGGAAGCGCTCGAGCCTATCGGGCAGGGGAGTCCTTTTAAGGTAATCAATAATTTCGCTCTTCCCCGCTGCTGGACGGGCGATGAGCAGCAGGATCTCAAATTTTTCCGGCGCGGTCATGTTTTAACTCCATTAAACAAATATCAATGATTGTGGTCGATAACGGGAGCGCTGTCAAGCCCGGCAAGGCAGACCGGGTGATATAATCAAAAACCGCCTGGCTTCGAGAGATGAACCCGTCATGACAGAATCCAACCCGTCTTATCAGAATAAATGGCTCATCCTGCTCGCGATCGGCATGGGGGTTTTTCTCGCCACCATCGACGGCGGTATAGTAAACATAGGGCTCAACACACTTGTAAAAGACCTGGGCAAACCGCTCGCGGTGACCGAATGGGTTGTTCTGGCTTACATGCTTACCATTTCCAGCTTGATGCTATCGATCGGGCGCTTAGGCGACATGATCGGCAAGAAGAGTCTTTACATCGCCGGGCTGGTCATCTTCACTCTGGGTTCAGTGTTGTGCGGGTTATCGGGAACCATATACTGGCTGATCGCATTCCGCGTGCTGCAGGCGGTGGGGGCTTCCATCATTATGGCATTGGGCACCGCCATGATCACCGAAGCTTTCCCCGACCGCGAGCGCGGCAAAGCACTGGGGATCATGGGTACCCTGGTATCAATCGGCATCATCGCCGGACCCACGATCGGCGGGCTGATCCTGGAAAGGCTTTCATGGCACTGGCTTTTCTTTGTGAACCTGCCCGTCGGCATCATCGGGGTCATCATGGTCAAGCGTTACGCGCCAGTTAACCACCCGGGTCTCAAACAAAGGTTTGATTTCAAGGGAGCCATACTGATGCTGGCAACCCTCAGTTCGCTGTTGTTTGCACTTTCCAGGGTCCAGAGTAACGGTTTACGAGACCCATTGATCCCTATCCTGCTGGTATTGTTTATCATCGGGTTGGTTATTTTTATCCGCGTGGAGAAGCGCACGGCTGAACCCATGATCGACCTGTCGATTTTCCGCAACCGCATGTTTTCTGTGAACCTGGTCACAGGGTTTCTGACCTTTGTCGTTGGCGCCGGAACGATGATCCTCTTTCCGCTGTACCTGCAAAATGTGCTGCAGTTTGGTCCGCAGCAATCAGGATTGATGATGGCCATCACGCCATTAACTGTAGCGCTGGTGGCGCCTTTCTCTGGGGCGTTATCTGACCGGGTGAGCTCCCGCGTGATCACCGCCCTTGGACTGGGGGTGATGCTCATCGGGCACAGCCTGGTTTCGACGCTCAGCGCGGATACCGGTGTGCTGGGCTACCTGCTGCGTTTCATTCCGGTTGGCATCGGCATTGGTTTGTTCCAGGCGCCAAATAACAGTGCCATCATGGGATCAGCACCGCGTGAACGCTCCGGCGTGGCTTCAAGCCTTTTGAGCCTCACCCGCACTGTGGGTCAGACCACGGGGATTGCGCTCCTGGGTGCTTTCTGGGAAAGGCGCGTCACCGCGCTGACAGGGGGTATGGAATTTCAGAGCGTGATCATGGCACCTGTACAGGCGCAGGTAGGGGGGTTGCGCCAGACAATGTACCTGGTCATCGCGATCGTAGTCTCGGCACTTGCGTTATCGCTGTGGGCGCTTTCCGCATGGCTGCGTGGACGGCGAGCCGATGACGGTAAAGCAGTTGGAATAAATTCCTCTCACGTGTGACTGGCACGGTCATCGTGGCGCTAATCTTGCAACAACAATACCAGGAGTTGCGCCATGACAATTACCATTCTTGCCATTCGTCACCTGCTGCCGTTTGGCCTTATTCTCTCGTTGATAGGAGGGATATTCACCGCGCCGCCTGTGGCGGCTGCAGTGCGTATTGAAGGTCTGGGGGTGGAAATGCGCGCGCTGCCGCAAATGACGGCGGAGAATTCCGCCGCCGTCTTCGCCCGTATCAAGGAAAGCGGTGCCGGTTACATCCGCCAGGAGGTAAACTGGAGCGGGATAGAAATAACCCCTGATGTTTATGATTGGTCGGCTGCACAACCGCTGGACCTCATTTTCTCTTCAGCCGCTGCCAATGATCTACGCGTGGTCGCCACCATAACCGGCGGGCCAACCTACCTGGCCGCAGCCGGAGAGCGTGTGGATCAGGACGCTTTCATCGAACGATGGGAAATGTTCCTGCAGGCAGTTGTGGTGCATTTCGGCGAGCAGGTGGACACCTGGGAAATCGGCAGCGGGGTAAACAGCAGATATGCCATGAGTTCATTCCTTTCGCCGCTAACGCCGTACGAACCGATGGCGCCTGACCCGGTGTTCTACAGCAGGATGATCAAAACCGCTGCGAAGGTCATCAATGAAGGTGATCCCAACGACGAAGTGTGGCTGGGCAGTCTCATCGGGCTGGCTGGCGCAGATTGCGCGATGAACCCGCTGACCTTCTTACTGGAGCTGAACGCCGCCCGCGGCTGGCGCTATGCGGATGCCATCCTATACGAACCGCGCCATGGCAGCGCCGCGCCGGAAGATCCGCCTTCAGGCACCATCAACTCGGTTTGTGCATCAAACCTTATGGTAACGCCGGATTCACTCAGCGCGGAAGTGCAGGCGGTTCAGGAACTCGCCCGGCAGCTTGGCGGAAAACCCGTCTATGTTGCCGGCTTGGGTTGGCATGGTGAAGAACTATCAATACTGAGCAGTGGTCGCGAAGTCTCTTCCGGACAGGTGGAATCCGATTTGCTGGTGCGCGCGGCAGCCGCCCTTATGGCAAAGAATGGCATCCCGTTAATCTTCTGGGATGGCGACATTATTCAAAACGCTTCAATTTTTTATGCCATGTCCAACCTGGTGGAGGTGTTAACCGATACCGCACCGGTCGGCGAAGTGCAGGTGGACGCTGTTTACGAGTACCGCTTTCGAGAGGGCGGCAGAAATATCATTATCGCCTGGCGGGGTCGGGACGGTGACGCTGCAGAAGCCGTGACAGTAGACATCGGCGACATTCCAGCGCTTACCGCGTGGGCGGCGGATTCCGCTGAGCTGACCGCGGGTTCGGGTCTCAAACTGCCGGCTAATAACGCAAACCAGGTTACCATCACGCTCAACGAACGGCCGCTCATCTTGAGCGGGCGCTCGGGAGACCTGGCAGGCAGTATTCAGCAGGCCATCCACGACCAGGTTGAGTTGTGGAGCCTGGACCTGCGCCGTGAGCTGCAACGTGGTCTGAACGAAGCGAAAGATGAACTGGGCGACCTGCTGGAAAAGTGGCTGGAAGAAGCCAAAGAGAGCGCCATTGAATGGGGCGAAGGTAAGATCGACGAGTTACTGCCGTGAGGACAGGTATAATCATTTTGGGTTGAGCTCCGGGAGGCGAAAGGATTCTTATGACGCGAAAACATTTGATCTGGATTCTTGCGGTGTTGCTGTTCATTACGGTAGCACTGGCATCCTGCGACCTGCCTGAGGTCACGCCGCCTCCAAGCCCGGAACCCCCGCCAACAGCCACGACTCAAAGCGAGGTAACAGTTCCCCTGCCTACCGAGGTGGTTGAGGTCACGCCACCGGTGACGCTATCGATCAGGAACGGCGATTTGAGTAGATTGTCGATCACCCAGCGCGTGGCGGTCAGTAATATTCAGGAGATCTCCTGGTCGCCTGACAGCAGCACGCTGGCGCTGATCACCCAGAACACAGACGCCGCTGACAACCAGGTGTACGGTGTCACGCTGCTGAACGCGGATGACCTCTCAACGCGGTCCATCTACTCATCCACAGGCAACCGCATCACCTCGATTGCCGCGGATGGAAACACTGCGGCTGTCATCAACCAGGATCAAATGTCCTTCTCACTGGTGGACGCCAGCAGCGCGAATGGCACAGCGCGCAGCCGCATCACCGATTACCTTATCGGTAATGTAACGATTTCACCGGATATGCGATATGTAGCGGTAACCAAGGCAGAATTGTGGGAGGTCATACTTTATGACTTCAACACGCTTGAAGAGGTGAGGGCGCTATCCGGGTTCGAAACAGCTGCACCGGTATTTGATGCTGGATTCAACGAAAGTCCGCAGTGGCTGGTTTGGCACGCGCGCGCCAACCTGCATCTGCAGGAGGTTGAAACCGGGATGTTGAGCAACCCCTACCAGCATGAGGATTTCGTCTCGTACTACACGCTCTCACCTGACGGCATGATCCTCGCGAGCGCCGCCGCCAGGTATGTCAACAACGATGCCGTACCCGTGATCATCCTCTGGGATACGCTGACCGGTGCCGAGTTGAACGCGCTGGTCATCGATCAACAGGTGAACGCGCTGCAGTTTTCACCGGATGGAAAAATACTGGCTGTAGCTGCGGGGAGTGAACTGCAGATATGGGATGCCGCTGCCGGAAACCTTCTGGTCACATTGACCGGTCACACGGACATCATTCTCGAACTGGCATTTTCTCCGGACCAGCACACCATCGCCTCGGCCGGGCTCGATAACCAGCTTTACCTCTGGCAGATCCTCGAGTAACCACACCATGCAAGATCGACCCGGTCGAAAAAGGCCGGGTTTTTTCTAGAAATAACCCTTATGGTATACTTCCTGCGACCGTACCCGGTTCAGGAGCAATTATGCCGCTGCTCAGCGCTGCAAACCTCTCAAAGTCTTACGGTCCCCTGGATATCTTCCCGGAGATATCTTTTAGTATCCCGCATCGCGCGCGCATCGGTCTGGTGGGTGCAAACGGGGTCGGAAAAACCACCTTGCTGCGCATCCTCATTGGCGAAGAAGAACCCTCAACAGGGACCATACACAAAGCGCGCGGAATCCGGGTTGGCTACCTGCCGCAGGAAGCGGTGTTGGATTCCAGCCGGACCTTGTGGGCGGAATGCCTGTTGGTGTTTGAACCCCTGCTCGCCATGCAGAGGGATTTGAACGCTCTTGAAGATGAACTTGCGGCCAACCCGTCTTCGACTGAACTGATGAACGCGTACGGAGAACTGCAAACGCGTTTTGAGCGCGCGGGCGGGTATGAATTTGAAACACGCACCCGCATTACGCTTACGGGTTTGGGTTTCAGTCGCGTGGATGAGAAACGACCGGTCAGGCAGCTTTCAGGAGGGCAGCGCACGCGCGTCATGCTGGCCAAACTGCTGCTTTCTGAACCGGATCTGCTGCTTCTGGATGAACCGACCAACCACCTCGATATCTCCGCGGTCGAATGGCTTGAAGCCTTTTTTAAGGATTGGAATGGGGGCGTGCTCATCGTTTCACATGACCGCTACTTTTTGGACCAGGTGACTACAGTTACATGGGAGATGACCCCGGCGCTTGAGGAATACCGCGGTAATTACACCGCCTACCTGAACCAGCGCGAGGAGCGCTATCAACGCCGACTGCAGGAATACCAGGCGCAGCAGGAATTCATTGAAAAAGAAGAGGATTACATACGCCGCAATATCGCCGGGCAGAACACCCGCCAGGCGCAGGGAAGACGGACCCGCCTGGAGCGTCTATTAAGTGAAGCCCGCTTGACCCCGCCGCTGCAACGCCGCACTTTGCGATTAAACCTGGTCTCTTCCGGCAGGAGCGGCGACCTGGTGCTGCGCACCCGTTCGTTAAGCGTGGGTTACACCGATGAGGGTAAACCATTGTTCGACGTGGATGACCTGACACTAATCCGCGGCGAATGCGCGGCCATTATCGGACCCAATGGCGCCGGCAAGACAACATTCCTAAAAACGATCCTGGAACAAATTCCACCTTACGCCGGTGAGACAGTGCTCGGCGCCAGCCTGAAGGTCGGTTACTTCGCCCAGGCGCACGAAGGACTGCATCCTGATTGGACCCTTATGGACGAAATTCAGGCGATGATGCCCAAATGGCTGCCTGCGGAAATCCGCGATTACCTGGCCAGGTTCCTCTTCACCGGCGAGGATGTGTTCAAGGAGGTCAGCCTGCTTTCAGGCGGCGAGCGCGGGCGTCTGGCACTGGCCTGCCTGGCGCTGCAGGGAGCCAACCTGCTGCTGCTCGACGAACCCACCAATCATCTTGACCTGCCCTCACAGGAGATCCTGCAGACCATCCTGGGTCAGTTCCAGGGCACAATCCTGTTGGTGTCGCATGACCGCTACCTGATCGATGCCCTCGTCACACAGGTGTGGGAGGTGCTGCCGGAGCAGCGTAAACTGGTTGTATTTGAGGGCAGCTACAGCGAATACCGTGCGTCTCGGCAGGCGGGTCTTGCCGCGGTTGAGGGGAAGCCTGAACACAAAATCGCTTTAACCCGGGAGAAAAAGCACGCGGCAGGCCGAAGCAAAGACCAGCTGCAGCGCCTGCATAACCGTTTGTGCGAACTGGAAGAAGAGATCGCCTGGCTGGAAAACGATGTGCGCGCCATAGAGCAGCAATTTAGTTATGTACAGGTGGATCCCTTTGCTGTACAAAAGCTTGGCAGTGAGTACACCCGCCTCCAGGCTCAACTCGAAGCGAAGATCCACCAATGGAGCGAATTAGGTGAAGAATTGGGCGAAGTATAAAACCCCGGCACATCTGCCAGGGTTTTGGTTTGATCGACCTGATGATTTTGATCAGGTACCCCAATCCCTCAGGTAAAGGAAGTCATAGCCGACCGTACGGCCGCTCAGTTTGGCAATGGGCGGCATTATGCGCTTGAACTGGCTTTTGCGGATGCGCTCGATCACAGCGTGTACGAACCTTTCTTCAAAGCCTTCGTCGATGCATTCCTTAGGTGTGTACCGCTGGTCTACCAGCAGGAAAAGCAGTTTATCGACCTCAGCGTAGGTGAAGCCCAATTCACCTTCATCCGTCTGTCCACTCCATAAATCGGCGGAAGGCGGTTTCTGGATCAGGGGCTCGGGAACACCCATTGCTTTTGCCAGCTGCCGCACCTGGGTTTTATACAAATCACCCATTGGATTGAGCGCGCACGCGGAATCACCGTAAAGAGTCGAGTATCCCAGCAGGATCTCAGTTTTATTACCGGTACCGAGCACCAATCCCTTGAAGACCTCGGATTGATCAAATAGAACAATCATACGCTGACGCGCCATGATGTTTCCCTTGCGGCGATTTTCCATATCAGGGTGGAGGTTGAATAATGGCTCCACCATGTCAGTGATGGGAATGGTGAGGGTCTCAACCCCAAGGGCGTCGATGACAAGTTGAGCGTGGGCTAACGAATCCGGTGAAGACGTGCGGTAGGGCATGCGCACCGCCAGCACATTCCCGGGTCCGAGCGCTTCAGCTGCCAGGTAGCAGGCCAGGGCAGAATCGAGACCTCCTGAAAGCCCCAGCAAGGTCCTGCTGAATCCGGCGCGGGTGATCTCAGTACGGATGAAATCGGTCAGGATCTTGCGCGCCAGGTTGGTATCGATTGTCAGGTCAGGCATATGGTCCTCCTCATAGGTGTCAGGCGTCTTTACCGCTGGTGATGCGCGTAATCTCGCGCTGCACAAGGCTGGTGCGTTCATCGCGCAGCAACGGCAGGCGGGTGCGGGTGCGGTGCAGTTGACCGAGGTCGAGCTCGGCCAGCACCAGGGCTTCAGCGTGTTCCACGCCGTTCACCAGCGGTTCTCCATCCGGTGAGAAGGCGGAGGAACCGCCCCAGAAGTTGACGCCATCCTCAAACCCGGCGCGGTTGGTGTGAACAACAAAAGTTGTGAACATACCGGCATACGCGCGGATTATATCGTTTACCCAGCGCGCTGATTCGGTTCTGCCGGGGCCGGCGCCCTGAGGTGGCAGGGTGATGCCGCGGCCGGGCGAGGCTGAAGCAAAGAGGAAAAGGTCGGCGCCGTCCAGCCACAGCATGTAAGGGGATGAGGCGTGCCAGAAGTCTTCGCAGATGAGCATGCCCACCCTGCCGAATCGCGTATCGAACGCGCGTACGCTTTCTCCGCGGGCGAAGAACCGTCCTTCGTCAAAAAAGCCGTAAGTGGGCAGATACACCTTATGATGCACATGCCGCACCTCACCCTCAGAAAGGAAAGCCGTGGCGATGTAAAAGCGGTTGCGTTCATCCTCTTCAACGAACCCTACCTGAATATCGATCCCTTTACTGGATGCAAGGAGCTGGTTAAACACCGGATCAGCTGGCAGCGCATGGCAGGCAACCGCGGGTGCCAGGTCCTGCAGTGCGTACCCGGTCAGCGAAAGCTCGGGAAATGTGATCAGGTCAGCGCCGCCGCGCCTGGCCTGTTCGATGAGGTCGAGGTGTTTTTCGAGGTTGCGATCGACATTCCCCAGCACAGTATTGATCTGCGCCATTGCCACGTTTATCTTCATGCGCTTTCCTCCGGCTTCATTTTATCCCTTTTTCGCAGCGCGGGCAGCAGCAGGATCAGGGTTAGCAGGGCGAAGATCAGCGCTGAAAGCAGCGAGAAAAAAGCATCACTCCTGATGCCCCGGATTGGAAAAACCTGGTCAGATCTGAACATGGAAAAAACGAGTAAGTGGGTCGAAAATCCCAGTCCGAGCACGGAGAAACGGAATCCTGGACGATCTGATCTTGTGCGGTACTCAATAAACCAGAGTAAAAAAAGCAGGGTAACTGCCGCGGCAAGCTGCAGGGGGAAACGATTGACCAGCATGCCTGTTTCATCCGGGGCAGGAAGCGAAAAAAATGCGTTAGAGGGAAGCGGTATGCCGTATGCCACGCCTTCATACCATAACCCCAGCCAGATCAAAGTTGCCAAGGGGAGCAGCAACAGGCTTATCGTATCAAGGCTGTGCAGTGCGCGGATGCGCATAACAGCTGCAGCCAGGAGTGTGAATAATACAGCACCAGCGAGAGCGCCAAAAGCATTCCATCCTCCCGACCAGAACTGCGCTGCCTCCCCCGGGTGCAGCGAGAAAAAAACCGGGTGCGCCAGCACATAAACTGTTCGGGCACCTATGAAGGCCCCGAGAAGTGCTGTCAATCCGCTGATTAGGTGGTTTAGTTTTACTTCATCAGGCGCAGCACGCAATATACGCCAAAGACCGAGGGAAGCACCGAAACCAGCCAGGACGGTGAATAAACGCAGTGATAGCATGTTTGACAGGGAAAAGCGCTATGTCAGTTGTAAAAATAAAGCCGTCATTCGACGGCTTCAACCCCCGTGATTTCCGGGAAGAACTGGCGGACTGTTCCCTCTACCCAGCCTTTTATGGTGGACAGGGAATGGGGGCAGCCGATGCAGGCGCCGCCCATGCGAACCTTGACGACCTTGCCGTCAAAAGATACGAACTCCACTTCGCCGCCATGATAAGTGTTTATGTAGGCGCTCAGTTGATCGATCAAGCCGCGCAGTTGCTCAAGTTCAGAATAGGAACAGCAATTTTCAGACATCATCACTCCTCAGGTTCATTGTCTTCCCGGCAGGCCATAGCGACGCGAATCATCTGCATGATCTGATCGTGCGCCCGAGCCGGGTGTTGCGCCACAGACATGGCGATTTTTTCCAATAATACCACGCCTGATTCGTGATGCTGTTCACAAAACCGCTGTAGTTTGTACGCGGGAATCCGGTAAACCTCGCAATCCGTGTTCACGATTGCCGAAGATGAATAGGTCTTTCTGCCGAGGATGGAGGACCAACCGAAAACTCCCCCAGAAGTCAATTTCCCTACGGTCAGCGCGGGACCATCGTAAGGCACATGAATGATCTCCACCTCTCCATTTACGAGGATGAACAGGTGGACTGCCTGCTGGTTCTGGCGCAGGATGGTATCACCGGTGGAAAAACGCACCTGTTCGATGATGGATTTCAGTTCGTCCTGTTCGTCCTGCGAAAATCCATCAAACAGTTTTAGTCTAAGCGGGTCACTCTTGAGCATATTCACATGATATTAGCATAACAATCAGTCAGATAGTGGATAATTTCCCATATATTGTGATAAACCTCACACCGGGAACGGGGATAGTCACTTTTCTTCCAAATTTTCATCTATGCCTTTGGACGCGATCAATACAAGGAGTAACTTATGGAAATGATCATTGATTTTCCCGGCGGGGCAAGGGTAGACGCGCACTTTGGCCCATACACAGTTCCAACTGACCAACCACCCGCAGGCGGCGGGCAGGGATCAGCACCCACGCCATTTGCTGTTTTCCTGTCGTCGCTGGGCACTTGCGCAGGAATATACGTATTGGGTTTCTGCCGTCAGCGCGGCTTGCCTACAGACGGAATCCGCATCATTCAACGGGTTTACGCCAACCGCTTTAACGGGCTGGTGGAGACCGTGGACCTTGAAATTCAGGTACCGCCGGAATTCCCTGAGAAGTACCACAAAGCGCTTATATTATCGGCAGAGCAGTGCAAGGTCAAACAGCAAATGGCCGCGCCGCCCGTGTTTAATATCACTGCAAAAGTGTCATAGCCGGGGTATTTTGTGTCTGGTGTTACTGGTCTTTGCGACCTTCAGGCGGATTGGAGGGCATGACCAGTGTGAAACCGCGTTCGTGGATGACCTGGAGAGGCAGGTTGTAGGCGCTGCTGAGCAATTCCGGAGTGAGCACCACTTGAGGTTTGCCCAGGGTTATCAACCTGCCGCCCACCAGTAAACCGACCTGGTCGGCGTAACGCGAGATCAGGTTAAGGTCGTGTATGGCAATAACCACCGTCCTGGGCTGCACGCCTTTAGCAAGCTCATCGTCTGAAGGATGCGCCAGCTGGTAGATGCGTTCCATCAGGCTCAACTGGTACTGCAGGTCAAGGTGCGTGGTGGGTTCATCCATCAACAACAGGGGAGACCCCTGCGCCAGTGAGCGTGCCAGAAAGAGGCGCTGCTGCTCCCCTCCGGATAGTTCTGAGACAGCGCGGGAGCGCAGCGCAGTGAGGTCCATTTTCTCCAGCGCTTCTTCTATGATCACCATATCTCTCTCGGTTACTTTACCCAGCCAGTTAAGGTGAGGGGTTCTTCCCAGGGCTACCACTTCCTCCGCAGTGAATGCCGCCGGGAAGCTGCGCGCCTGCGGAACCACCGCGATCTTGCGCGCGCGCTGCTGAGGGGACATGTTGTTGATGTCCTGTCCGTCCACTTTTACTGTCCCCTTGCGTAATGGAAGGACGCCGCTGATGGCTCGGATAAAGGTGGTCTTTCCCGAGCCATTGGGGCCGATCAAAGCCAGCACACTGCCCTTGTCAAGGCGCAGCGAGATATCTTCGATGATGGGTTTATGGTTGTAACTTGCACTGATCGCGATAACTTCCAGCATTTCCCTCACCAGTAGTTCTGCGCTTTTGATAGCTTAAGGATCCAGAGGAAGAACGGCGCTCCCAGGAGGGCGGTGATGATGCCAACCGGTATTTCCTGCGGAGCGATGACAGTGCGTGCCGCTACATCTGTTAACAGCAGCAGGCTGGCGCCGCCAAGCATCGAGAGCGGGATCAACCGGCGGTAATCGCCTCCCCATAGCATTCGAATAATGTGAGGTACGACCAGACCGATAAAACCGATAATGCCGGCGAATGCCACCGCCGCGGCGGTTGCCAGGGTGGCCAGGGCTATGGTGATCCAGCGCGCGCGCTGCACCCTGATGCCCAGTTGAAGAGCCTGTTCTTCACCGAACTGCAGCACATTGAGCGGGTGACCGATGAGCACCAGCCCGGTCAACGCGATCAGGACGTACGGCAGCACGGCGAGTATGGGAGACCAGCCCGTCATGATGGCGCCACCCATCAACCACACCAGCGCACGGCGCAATTCACCAGTCGAGTGGATCATCAAGGCGGATGTCACGGCTGACGCGAAAGAACTCACCGCCACTCCGGCCAGGATAAGGTTGGTGGTGGGCACAGTGCGGCCTACCCGCGCAAGCAGCGCGACAACCAGTACCGTGAGCAGAGCGCCGCAGAAAGCCGCCAGCGGTACAGAAATCAACCCGGCCGGTGTGTACGGAGACTTCGCCAGCATCGCCAGAACAGCTCCCAACCCGGCGCCGGATGAAACGCCTATTAAAAACGGATCCGCCAATGGATTGCGAAAGAGTCCCTGGTAGGCACCCCCGCTGCCAGCGAGCGCAGCGCCTACCATTGCCAGCATCAGCATACGCGGCAGGCGCAGGCCGCTAAGGATTTTAAGATAGACGCCTTCAGGATCCAGGGTTGAAGCTGTACCGCGTATGGCGGAACTCAACACGTCCCACAGTGTGGGCAGGGGGATAAACACGCTGCCGACCGCGACACTGAGCACGGCTGATGCGATGAGAATCAGCGTGATGATCAGGTACGGCGAGAGCGTGTTCTGCTTATGCATCAGTAAAGTTCCGGGTGAATCAGCCTTGCCAGTTCTTCCAACCCGTCCACCAGCCTCGGCCCCGGGCGGCTGATGAGGTCATCATTAAAGGGGTAGATCCTGCCCTCCCGGATCGCGGTCAGATCGTCCCAACCCGGCCGGGCTGAGACCTGCTCGGGGGTCATGCCGTAAATGGAGTCACCAAGGAGGATGATATCGGGGTCCTGCACCAGCAGTTCTTCAATGCTGATCTGCGCCCACTGTGACTGCAGCCCGGCAGCGGCGTTGCTACCGCCGGCTTCGCTGATCAGCATATCCAGAAAGGAACCAGGTCCGGGTGTCCAGGGTTTGGCCGGATCAGTCCCGTCCAATTCATAGAACACCAGGGGCTTCGCCTGCGCTTTTGCGATCGTTTTCCTTACCGAGTCAACCCGCTGCTTGAGGGAGGTGGAGAGCGCCGCGGCTTCATCAACGTGACCGCTGAGCGTACCAACGGTCTGCAGCATGGTGTAAATGCCATCGAGGTCTGTCGGATTGGAAAGATAATACACTTTCACTCCCAGACCTTCAAGCGCGCTTACCTGTTCAGGCGTGTTGATTTCGGCGGCGATGACCAGGTCAGGCTCAAGGCTGGCGATCGTCTCAAAGGAGTAACTGCCCATTGACCCGCCTACGTCCGGGATGGCTGCGGCATCAGCGGGGTAGTTGGAGAAGCTGTCGCGCCCCACCACCTGGCTGCCCGCGCCAACCGCGAACAGGATCTCGGTAATGGAAGGGGATAGCGAGACGATGCGCGCGGCGGGTTTATCAAGGGTGACCTCCCGCGCCAGTCCGTCCTGCAGTTTGATCCCGCCGCCGGTCACACTGGCGGGAGCAGAGGAGCAGGCAACCAGCATGAGTAAAGCGGGCAGTATTGTTGCTATTAGACTCTTCATAGTAAATAAGACTCCATGTTGTGCTTTATTCAGTAAAAAATCCCAACCGCTTCAGGTTGGGATTCGCGTTTGATGCTGCGAGTGTCCACCTCCTTTCAGCGAGAGCGTGGTAACACCCTTTTTGGCGGTCGACCTGGCTTATCAGGAGGTACCTGATTCACAGTTGCGCGACAGCACCGGATTACGCACCGGTTTCGCCTTTAAGCCGCCCTGTTCGGGTTAGGCACCAAAAAGGTAATTATTGAGAAGATTCTACACGTGTTTTGAATTCGGGTCAAGCAGCAAGAAGGTTTTCACTGATTACCAGGCGCGCGTACTTACCGGTTGTGTGGAAGTATAATTAAGTCATACATGGAGGAACCTTGAAACGCGTCCGTTACGAAATTCGGGTTGGCGAATTGCTGAAAGAAAAGAATATGAAGCTGGTGCTGGCGGAATCCTGCACCGGCGGGCTGGTGGGCAACCTGATCACCAATATTGCTGGCTCATCTGATTACTACCTGGGGAGTGTAACCGCCTACGCCTACGAAGCCAAGGAAGCGCTTCTGGGGGTGCGCCATGATACGCTTTTGAAATTCGGCGCGGTAAGCCGTCCGACGGTGCTGGAAATGGCCGGTGGCGTGCGCCGCTCGCTGGCGGGTGATATCCCCCTGGACTCGATCATCGGTGTGTCCATCAGCGGGATTGCCGGTCCGGGCGGCGGCCTGCCTGACAAGCCGGTGGGAACCGTCTGGTTCGGTATGAGCACAAAGGATGGCGACTGGGCGTGGCGCTGCATGTTCAAGGGCGATCGTGTGCAAAACAAACGGTCCGCCGCGCGCACCGCGCTTAAACTGGTGATCGCCTACCTGGGTGCAAAGCTGCCACCTGAAACGAAGTGATCTGCTGAACGGATGATTTTGAAAACCAGCGACGAGAAGGTGCAGGCGGCTGTAATACTCTCCGCTCTCCCGGAGTGGAAGGCTGCAAAGGCTGTCTTCACTGAACCCGAAATTCTTCCTTCACCCTTCGGAGAGTATTTCTTCACTGACATTGAGGAAAAGCGCTGTGTCTTTTTTCACGGCGGATGGGGCAAGGTTTCAGCAGCGGCTTCGACTCAGTACGTGATTGATCGTTGGCATCCGCGCTTGATCTTCAACCTGGGCACCTGCGGCGGGCTTGAAGGACACATAGATGTTGGCGAGGTGCTGCTGGCCGACGAGACAATGATCTACGATATTCATGAACGCATGAGCGATCCGGATGAAGCGCTCCAATTCTACACCACGCGTGTCGATCTTTCTTACCTGCGCGGACCATTTCCGCACGCTGTGCGCATCGGGCGGCTGGTCTCAGCGGATGAGGATATTGACCCGGGTATGGTCATACGGCTGCGCCGGGAATACGGCGCAGTAGCGGCTGACTGGGAATCCGGCGCCATCGCGTGGACGGCTCACCGCAACGGAACGCCGGTGATCATTTTACGCGCAGTGAGTGACCTGGTGGGTGAGGATGGGGGAGAGCTTTATGATAAAGGGAATTTTGTCAAGCGTGCCGCCGAGGTGATGCAGCCGCTGTTGTGCTCTCTGCCGGGCTGGATCCGCGGCGCCAATCTGAATAAATAAAAACCGGAGTTTCCTCCGGTTCAATTTTCAATCCCTGGGTTTTCCAAGCAGGGCGCGTTCCTCCGCCACGATCTTTTCTTCCAGTTTACGGAATAGAGGCGCGGGCTGGCGTAATTCCTGCCCCGGTTTTAGATCACTCGCTTCCCATTTACCATGAGCACTGCTGTGATCATAACGCAGCACCTGGTGATCACCCAGCTCGTCATTGATCGATTGCGTGAATTGCCTGCCGAACAGGCTGCCCTCATATCCCAGGAATCCATGCAGCTGGTCGCTGGTGAACGGCAGGAAAGGGGCGAAAAGAATCTTGAGGGAATCAATTGCCTTGAGCGCTGTGTAGATCGCTCTGCCTGCGGTTTCTTTGTCAGTCTTGACCGCCTGCCAGGGTGCTGTGACATCCAGGTATTTATTGACTTCTGAAGCAAGGCGCATTGCTTCGGCCAGCGCGGCGCGCAGGTGCACTGTATCAAGTTCAGCAGCTACCGTTGTGAAACCATCCTCGATGGTGCGCAGCAGGTCAAGATCCAGTGCGGTCAGCTCTCCCGGATCCGGCACGACACCCTGCCAGTGTTTAAAAGCAAACGAGAGCACGCGGTTGGCCAGGTTGCCCCAGGTGGCCACGAGTTCATCGTTATTGCGGTGGTAGAAGTCGTCCCAATCCCAATCAGTATCCTTGCTTTCAGGCATATTCACAGTGAGGTAGTAACGCAGCGGGTCGGGGTCGTAGCGCGTCAAAAAGTCCAATCCCCAGATAGCCCAGTTGCGGCTGCCGGAAATTTTTTGGGATTCAATGTTCATAAACTCGTTCGCCGGCACATCATACGGCAGCACCAGCGGTTTAGGATCGACGCTGCCCAGCAGTACATCCAGGTGCTCGCCGGCGCCGATCAGTTCCGCCGGCCAGATGATGGCGTGGAAGGGGATGTTATCTTTGCCGATGAAATAATACGTGCGCGCGTCGGCATCCTGCCACCACTTGCGCCAGGCGTCATTATCTCCGCTGAGCTGGCTTAACTCGATCGACGCAGAGAGATAACCAATTACCGCCTCAAACCACACATAAAGGCACTTGTTTTCCCATTCAGGACCCTCACCAAGCGCCTCCTCAGGGAGCTTTACCCCCCACTCAAGATCGCGTGTGATCGGGCGGCCGCGCAGACCATCCGCCAGGATCTGCCCAAGTGATTGGCGCAGCACATTTGGGCGCCAGTAACTTTCGCGCAACTTAAGGAACTCCACCACCAGGTCTTGCAAGCGTGAGAGATCCAGGAAATAATGCTCTGTACTCCTCAACTCCGGGGTGTTCCCGTCGATCTTTGATTTAGGATTGATCAATAAAGACGCTTCGAGCATGTTGCCGCATTTATCACACTGATCGCTGCGGGCGCCTTCAAAACCGCAGATATAGCAGGTGCCCTCGACATAACGGTCCGGTAAAAAGCGCTGCTGGCTGGAGGAGTACCACTGGTCCTGGCTTTCTTTATATAAGAAACCGTTATGCTTTAACGCCAGGAAGACGTTGCGCGCCACGTGCATGTGATTCTGCGTGTGGGTGCTGGTGAACAGGTCGTAGGTCAATCCCAGCTTCTGAAACAGGTCAAGGAAACCGGCGTGGAAACGCTGGTATACCTGGAAGGGAGTGCTTTTTTCAGCATCAGCACGCACTGTGATGGGGGTGCCGTGGCTGTCTGTACCGGAGACGAACATTACCCGCCGGCCGCGCAGGCGGTGGTAGCGCGCAAAAATATCCGCCGGCAGGTAGGAGCCGGAGAGGTTGCCCACGTGAATTTCAGCATTGGCGTACGGCCAGGCTGCCGCAACAAGAATGGATTCGGTCATGCTCACCTCGCTTACTTGATGCCGGTATTCTAACACGAAACCTGGTGCCAAAATAACCACCCGGGCTTATTCAAACACCCTGTATGCAGTTTTCTGCTGATTTCACGCAACTTGACCATATTGGTGCGGGATGTTATGATTTTTTTCGAGGAAAAAATGACTGAAAATCCTGAAAGAAAACCCACGGGTGAAATTCAGCCTCCGCAGGAAGACCCCTTAAGCGATGGTCTTTCGCCAGCCGAGAGGTTGTGGAACAGAATTGTTCACCTGGGGCTTGGTGAGACCACCCTGCGCGTGGGAACTGCTGTTGTGTCGTTATTACTGGTATTGGTCGTGGTGTGGGTAATGGGCAGGTTTGTGCTCAACAGGCAGAATAAACCGTCCGCTCAACCCGAGACTGCCGCGTCGGCAACGCAGGTGTCAACACCATTAACACCCCTGGTAATGAAATCTGAACCTGTGTTGTACAGCGGATTCGGCATCAACCGCCTGGCGCTGATCCACACTGACCGGCCGGCGCAGGTGCGCACCACGATGATCGAATACACCATTATGGCCGGAGATACGCTTTTCGGTATTGCTGAGAAATTCGGGCTCAAGCCCCAAACCCTGTTGTGGAGCAACCGGCACATCCTGGGTGATGACCCGCACAACATCTTTCCGGGGGTGAACATCCTCATCCCGGTAATGGACGGTGCGGTTTATAAATGGAACACCGGCGACGGGCTCAACGGCGTGGCCAGTTTTTACAACGTCACCCCTGATACCATCATCGATTGGCCGGCAAACAACCTTGACCGTGCCACGCTCGGCGATTACGCGTTCCCCAACATTCCCGAAGGCACGCTGCTCTTTGTGCCCGGCGGCGTGGGCGAGTTCACTGACTGGCTGCCTACCTACACGCGCGAAAAACCCGCCGAATCCTCCATTTCGGGCTCTGCCTGCGGTATCCTCACTTCCGGTTACATTGGTTCGGGTCCGCCGTTCATGTGGCCGACCTCTGAGACCTACATCTCCGGTTTCCAGTACAGCCCCGAAACCAACCACCGCGCCATCGATATTGGCGGCAAGATCGGCAATCCCATTTACGCGGTGGATGACGGTGTGATCGTTTACTCCAATTGGAACGAGCATGGATACGGCAACCTGATCGTCGTGGATCACGGCAACGGCTGGCAATCTGTGTACGCCCACCTCGATAACTACCTGAATTTCTGCGGTGACAACGTGGTGCGCGGTCAGCAGATCGGCATGTTGGGCACCACTGGCAATTCCAGCGGTCCGCACCTGCATTTTGAGCTGCGTCACGAGAACTACGGTGCGGTGAATCCCTGGGATTTTCTGCAATAGATAGGTAAGAAGCACACATCAGGCCCGGCCGTAGCAGCGCCGGGCTTTTTTAAGTTATGCTACAATCTACTTATTGATCGCCTAATTTATTAGGGATACATGTTGTTGCTTGAGGTTCTTGGCTGCTGGAGGTGACGCTTGGCTGATCAGAGAACGCAAAGCGGGGATTACCCGTGTTCAACGGTTTCTGATCCACGGGGGAGAAGCAAGCACTTTTTACGGGGGATGGCTGATGCGCGTGTACTTTTCCTTTTTGTTTTCGCAATTATTGCATTATCACTGGGAACCGTCGGGTTCTACAAGTATTTTTCCCGCCTGGGAGAAGCGAAATCGCTGGCCACAGCCTTCTACGACGCGCTGTGGTTGTTCACCATAGAGGCTGGCAACCTGGCTGAACCGATCCCCTGGCAGTTGGAAATCGCCAGGTGGCTTTCGCCAGTTATTTCGATGTATGCGGTGCTACTGGGTCTGGCGGTGCTCTTCAGAGATCAGGCGAGGTTGTTGGGACTGAGCTTTTTAAGAAACCACGTGATCCTCTGCGGTCTGGGTCAGAAGGGGCTGAACATCGCCAGGAGCTTCAGGGAAAACGGGTACCCGGTTGTGATCATAGAAAAAGACGGCAACAATCCGAATATTGCCAGCTGCCGGGAGTTTGGGGCGCTGGTGTTGACAGGTGACGCACGCGATGCATATTTATTGAAAAAAGCGGGGATTACAAAAGCACGTTACCTGGTTGGCGTTTGCGGTGAGGACGGCGTTAATGCTGACCTGGCAGTGATCGCGCGCAAGCTGGTAGAAAACCGCAGGAGCGGCAAATTAAGCTGCACCATTCATATTCAAGATATGAAACTTTGGGTCCTCCTGCGCACCCAGGAGTTCCGCATTGGTTCAAACGATGCCTTTCGTCTGGATATTTTTAATATTTACGACCAGGGAGCGAAGCAACTTTTCAGGCAGTTCCCGATCACGAAAGAACTTTCTGAAGAAAGTGAAACTCCGGACTTGCTCATTATTGGTGTGGGAGACTTCGCCGAGCAAGTTGTCCTGAATGCCGCGCGGCGATGGTCACCAATGTATGAAGCCACGCAGCGCAGGATCCTCATCTCGGTTGTTGACCCTGAGGCGGAACATTTCATCGGCCGGTTGTGCCAGGAACACTCCCTTGTAGACCAGGTGTGCCAATGGGAAGCGCTCGTATTCGACACAGGGTCGATCGATTTCTTGAGAGCCGAATTTCTCTTTGGCAGCGATGAACAACCCCGTGCTTCACTGGTTTACGTGATGGTGGAGGAAGAGAACGTTGGTTTGAGTTCCGCCCTGCAGTTGGTTGAAAAATTGAATCCCTTTGATGTTCGCATCCTGGTGCGTATGAATGAGGAAAAGGGACTGGCGAACCTCATCCGTGAATCCAGCCGCAGCACGACTGTGTTTAATCATCTATTTCTCTTCGGGTTGATGGAGCGGACCTGCAAGTTGGACCTGATATACAATTCGAGCCACGAAGCGATTTCTCGGGCAATTCACGAAGAGTACCTGCGCCAGGAGGCGGCGAAAGGACACCTGCCTGGTTCCAGCCCTGTGTTAGTGGACTGGGACTGCCTGCCCGAAGGTTACAAAGAGATGAACCGTTCCCAGGCGGACAGTATTGGAGAGAAATTAAGGGC